>Ga0210003_1000092_pt1 | contig 76787 bp, 75 predicted proteins | sample LantaG_FD_182804 | JGI IMG/M metagenome (GOLD analysis project Ga0210003, IMG submission 182804) | Deep subsurface microbial communities from Baltic Sea to uncover new lineages of life (NeLLi) - Landsort_02402 metaG (SPAdes) (version 2) | ecosystem: Environmental > Aquatic > Marine > Oceanic >... | reverse complement strand
TATAAACCGGGGCAGAGGCTCCGGTTTTTTTATGCTTAGAATTTGACGCCGAGATAGAAAGGCAGCATGGTATTATTTTTGATATAACCGCCGAAGACGTTCAAAAGCCGGCCCTCGATAAAGAATCGCAAGCCCTTCGGCTTGCCGAACTCATACCCCAGGCCGGGGGAGAAATAGGGGTTGTGCTCGGTAACTTCGGGGATGAACCGCTCCGAAAGAACAGAAGCCCCGAGGAAAGTTCGGTAGGTGTATTCTTCGACCCGGGTGTAAGCATAGCCGCCGCCGACCGTTACGTAAAAACCGCCGGCGCCGGGCGGGTCAAGGTACAGCCGGAGGTCGAGGCCAGCCAGGATAAAGAGAAAATCCCCATAGATATTTTCATTGGCGGGGAAGAAGCTATATTGACAACTGGTGACTATTTCCAGTTCCGGGGAGGTTCGCGGGGAAGGTTTGAAGCTGAAACCGGCCATCCCATGGAAACCGTAGGGGGCGCGCTCGCTTAATTCTCCAAATGAGATGGCCGAACCGGCGCTCAGGTAGAAGCTTAAGTTCTTACTGGATTGGGCATAAAGAGAGCCGGAGAGGAATATAAAACCGAATGTAATAACCATCCTTAGCATCGGGCGGGTTCCTTTTAAGTATTGCCGGGCAAAAAATATAACGTAAAATCAGGGGGGTTGTAAAGACATATTTAAAAAAAAGCCGGAGTAAGAAAACTCCGGCTTTTTAAGTCTGATTTGGCTTGAACTTAGAAGAATTTCAAGCCGAGTGTAAAGGGAATAAAGACCCAGGCATCGCCTTCGGTCTGCACGCTGACATAACGGGCTTGGGCAAAGAAGCTCCAGGCCGGGCCGAGCTTGAATTCACCGCCGCCGCCAACGTTGAAATAAAGTTTGGTCTCGCTTTCATCGGCGACCAGGTCGTTATAAGCGGTGACCAGAGTGGTATTACTTCCGGAAAAATCACCGAAAGAAATATTGGCCATACCAACGCCACCGAAGAAAAACGGCTTAACCGGGAAAGTCGGCATATTCAGGCTGTAGCGGCCATCGGCGCCGAACATCCACAGTTTGTTTTCGCCGCCGTCGATACCGGATGCATCTGCCAGGTCAAAAGTAAAATGGTGATATTCCGCTTTACCCACCAGCTGGAAATTGGGGGCGAACTTGTAACCGGCACCCAACGTACCGTGGTAACCGGTGTTATAAGTGTCTTTGAAACCATCGGGCGAAGTCGGGACCGAGAGCGCACCGCCGACATAAAGGCTGAACGGCTGGACACTCTGGGCGTTACCGGCTACGGCAAAGACCAGTAGAACGCTCAACAAGATAATTACTCTTTTCATCATTTCCTCCGAATTAGAGTTTGGATTTACTTCTTTGTTCATATTTCGACCGAGACCCGACATAGCTTTAGAGGCAAAGCGCAGGTTTTTTTAAATCGGGACGATAATTATCCGGTATGGCGATAGGAGTATTCGTTTAAAATGAAATGCGGGGGAGATAAAGATAATAAAAAAAAAGCCCCAACCTTTTTCGGGATTGGGGCTGAAATTTACTTAAAAGTCGCTAAAAAGCATATCCCAGCATAAATAAGATGCCGTTATTTTTCAAATCCATGCCTTCGTCGTTTTCATCAACCAGGTTCCAACCGGTTTTTTTGTCGGCCGTAATCGTAGTCAGACCCATGGAGTAGCGGACATCAAAACTGAAAACGCCGATATTCATGGCGTAATCGAACCCGGCGCCGAAAATTACACCGAAGTCCATACGCTTGATATTCTTAATGTCGATTTTATGATCACCGGGATCATCGTTATCTTCGTATACGAAGTCGTAGGAGGCGCTGTCCACCAGCATACGCACTTTATTTTTGAAGCCGGCGTAGGGGCCGAGAAACAGGCTGGGCCGGATTTCCCCCTCGGGCTGGAAGTTATATTTAAAAAGAAAAGGCACCTCAATATATTTCATTTTCAATTTCGAGTCGGTATCTTTGATTTTAACGGTTTTACTAGAATAGAGCAATTCCGGCTGGAACATGAATTTATCGGTAATATTGAAAGTCAAAAAACCTCCAACGCTGTAGCCGGCGCTGAAATTCCACTCGTAGGTCAATTCATCCCCGTTATTGCTGAAAACCATGTCATCGCCGGATATTTTGCTCAAATTCAAGCCGGCTTTGAGACCTTTACTCGTAAGGCTCATGGCAGAGACACTGATTGAAAAGAGAAACAAGATTCCCAGGACCAAAATTGTTTTTTTCATGATTTCTTCCTCAGTCTTATAACTTACCGCTTTTTTTTCGTTTTTTTATATACCAAATTCAGACCGTTAATATGCAAAATTTACCCGCCCCTTGTCAAATGATTTGTTTGCCGGGTTATAATATCTGATTGACGCTCATATTTTTTAGAATTCGAGGTTTTAGCGACTGAAATATATAAAAAAAACCCGCCGAAGGGCGGGTTTTGTACTTAATATAAAACGTGTTTTAGAAGCTGTAGCCGACCATGAAAGAAATATTGGTGTTCTTGATGGTCTCATCAGCCTCAGTATCATCAATAGTACCCATACCCATCGTGTAGCGGGCGTCAAAAGTGATACCACCGCCGTTTTGCATCATGTACATGAAACCGGCTCCGAAAGCAATACCGAAGTCAATGCTCTTCAGGTTGTCTTTAATGTCTTCGCCTCCCGGGTCTTCTTTGGCGCTCATAAGAAGACCTACCGCCGGACCGGCGAAAATGCCAGGCTTGAAATTACCTTCCATTGTGGGTTTAAACTTCAAAAGAACGGGGATTTCAATGTACGTTAATTTATACTTGCCGTCGCCTTCTTCCGCCTTGGTACCCTTCATCATAAATAGAACTTCGGGTTGAACAGCGAACTGAGGATTAAAGCTGTATTCCATAAAAACACCACCACCGAAGGTCAGCATCATTTTGTTGCCTGAGATGTCGCCGGTCCAGTTGGCCAGGTTCACACCGACCTTGATGCCTTTGGCGGTTACGCCCTTGACAACGTCCTGAGCAAAGCCGCTCACGGTGAACAGCATGACTACGGCCAGCACGAGTAATAGTTTCTTCATAACGACTCCTTGTTATTAAAAAATTTATTTTATTTGAATTTCCATGAATAAATTAAGCCGTTTACGAAAGTTAAAAAAAACGGCCCGCTTTATAACTCCTGGCAGTACCACCTCCTTTCCGGTATAAGGGTCAAAAGGATTTTAAATTTAGGGAAATTACTTTCTATTGATATTATTAGTCAAGAAAAAAATTAAGCCCCGGTTAAAAATTTAACCGGGGCTTTTTTACGAGAAAGTGATTTTTTTAGTAAATGAAGGCGGTTATACCCACGCCGATAGTGAGAGTTTTCCCATCCTGGGATTCTACATCGTCTACATCTTCATCAAAGAACTCATCAAGAGAATATTTATCAGAGGAATAACGCACACTGAAATCGGCGCCCACATAATTTGAAAGCATTAACACCAGTCCGGCCTGACCACCAAAGGTAGTGGTGCTGAATTTGATTTTCCCATCTTCACCTTCTCGTTCAAGCGCCGTCGTCGTCCAGATGAAGAAACCCTTCACGTAGGGGTATATAGCGCCCTTGGCGTCGATACGGGTATCGTCCATATTGAAATAATATCCAACGGTAGGACCGAAACCGAAACTGGAGCCGCTAAGACCTCCATAAGAAGTTTTTATAAATTCTAAATCTCCGCCTACCATTATATTCGGGGCTATAAAAAAGCCGAGAGATGGAACAATATTTATTACTGTAATAGATTCCTCAATAAGGGAGCTGTCCTCCGCTTCTTCAGCAGCGATATTTAAAATATCCCCGCTGATTGATGAAAACGAGGCGTTACCGTGAAGGATGATGCTGCCCTTGTCGGTTGGGTTGTCAGCTGCGGTCAGAGTTGTGGCCAGGAGTAAAACGGCCGCGATAATAAAGATTCTTTTCATACTACCTCCGATGCAAAATAAAACATGCGTTTCTTAATTTCTTAAACTGTATCGTTCGTTAACAAAAATAAATAAGGATGTCATGGCAACAAAAATATGTAAAAATGTGAATAATTGGTTTTATTTCCGGAGCCGAATTTTTTCAAATACTCAATTCTTCTGATTGAGCTTAATAAATATATCAAAAAAGGTTGGATTGGTAATATTTTAATTTTTCCGCTCATGTGAACCAATTCACTTGATTTCTGATGGCGCTTTTATTATATAAGTTCAATACACATAGTATCATAAAACTTTTCTGGAGGTAAAATATGGCAGAACGACAGGATGCCTATATAGTGTCTGCGTGCCGGACAGCTATTGGTACTCTTCACGGTGGTCTGGGTTCCCTGACCGCTCCGCAAATGGGTGCGATGGCAATCAAAGAAGCTGTTAAAAGATCCGGGGTTAACCCTGCTGATATTGACGAAGTTATTATGGGACAGGTAGTTCAGGGTGGCTGCGGACAGGCTCCGGGCCGCCAGGCGGCGATTCACGGGGGAGTTCCACCGGAAGCCGCCTGTATGACCATCAACAAGGTATGCGGGTCCGGTTTGAAAGCCGTAATGCTGGCGGCGCAATCGATTCGCGCCGGCGACCAGGACGTGATTGTGGCCGGGGGGATGGAATCCATGTCGCAAACGCCATATGTCCTGCGCGGGGCCAAAACCGGCCTGCGCTGGGGTCACAAGACCCTCGATGATATCATGGTTTCCGACGGTCTCTGGGACAGTTTCAATAATTTCCACATGGGCTGCGCCGCCGAGTTTACCAGCCGGGAAGAAAAAATTTCGCGCGAGGAGCAGGATGAATACGCCTATAATTCGCACATGAAGGCCGTCAAGGCTCAAAAAGAAGGCAAATTCAAAGAAGAGATATTCGACGTCGAGATTCCTCAGCGCAAGAGCGACCCGGTTATTTTCAATGTCGATGAATGCCCCCGGGGTAACATCTCCGTTGAAAAATTGGCCAGGCTCCGGCCGGCTTTCGAGAAAGACGGCACGGTGACGGCCGGTAACGCGCCCGGTCTCAACGACGGCAGTGCCTGCTCGGTAGTCGTGTCGGAAAAATATATGAAGGAAAAAGGTCTCAAGCCGCTGGCCAGGGTTATCGAGTACACCGTGGCCGGGGTAGAGCCCAAGCGTTTGTTCTGGGCGCCGATTTTTGCCGTGCAGAAATTGATGAAGAAAATGAACGTGGATGTGAATCACTGGGATCTGATAGAGGCCAACGAGGCGTTTGCGGTGCAGTGCCTGGCCGACGGTAAGAATCTCGGCTGGGATTGGGACCGGGTTAACGTACACGGCGGCGCGGTGGCGCTCGGTCACCCGATCGGGGCCTCCGGCACGCGGGTGCTGACAACATTGATATATGCTCTCAAGGACCGCGGTCTTAAAACCGGTATGGCGACATTGTGCCTGGGTGGCGGTCATGCGGTAGCTTTGGCCATTGAGATTGTTTAAAACCAACAGGAGAACTATAGTATGAAAATAGATGACATAAAAAAAGTAGCGATTATCGGCTCCGGCACGATGGGTAACGGTATTGCCCAGGTTTTTGCCCAGACCGGGTTAGAAGTGAATCTGATTGATATCAAACAGGAATTTCTGGATAAGGCTGTTGCCACTATCGGCAAGAACCTCGACCGCATGATCAAGAAAGAGAAAATCACCGAGGATGATAAAAAAGCCACCCTGGCTCGTATTCATACCACCACTGACCTCGGTAAAGCCAAAGAAGCCCAGTTGGTTATTGAAGCGGTGACTGAAGATTTCTGCCTTAAGCAGGATATCTTTCAGAAACTTGAAGGAATCTGTCCTGCGGAAGTCATTTTCGCATCAAATACTTCTTCTTTGCCGATTACCAAGCTGGCTTCGACCACCAAGCGCCCGGCCCAGTTTATCGGTATGCATTTCATGAATCCTGCGCCTATGATGAAGCTGGTCGAGCTTATTCGTGGCTTAGCCACCAGTAATGAAACCTACGCTCTCATAAAAGAGCTGGGTGAGAAACTTGGTAAAGTCCCGGTGGAAGTTAACGATTATCCCGGCTTCATCGCCAACCGGATTTTGATACCCATGATAAATGAAGCCATTTATGCCTATATGGAAGGGGTCGGGACCAAGGAAGCCATCGACGAAGTTATGAAGCTCGGCTGCGGTCACCCGATGGGACCCTTCGTTCTGGCCGACTTTATCGGTTTGGATATCTGTCTGGCTATAATGGAAGTTATGCATGAAGGTCTGGGCGACACCAAGTACCGTCCCTGTCCGTTACTTAAAAAGATGGTCCAGGCAGGCTACCTCGGGCGCAAAACCGGGCGTGGCTTCTACGACTACAGCTAATAAGGAGAAAATAAATGGATTTTCATCTGTCCGAAGAGAATCTGGATTTTAAACAGATGGCTCGGGAACTGGCCGAGAAACGCATCTATCCGCACGCTCTGGAATTTGACGAAAAAGGTATAACTCCTCCGGAATTAATTAAGGAATGTGCGGAGTTGGGTTATTTAGGTTTTACGGTGCCCGAAGAATACGGCGGGCTGGGTATGAACGCCACCGCCTTTATGGGGGTACTGGAAGAATTGTGTGCCGCCTGTGCCGGGTTCGGCATTATGCTCTCGGTGCACTGTTCGCTCACCTGTGAAATTATCAAGCTGTTCGGTTCGGAAGAATTGAAACAGAAGTACCTTCCCGTCTTGGCGGCCGGGGAGAAAATCGGCGCTTACTGTGTCACCGAACCCAACGCCGGCACCGATATCGCCGCTATCGCCACCACCGCCGAGGACAAGGGCGACCATTTCCTGGTCAACGGCACCAAAACGTTTGTTACCAACGCCGGTTTCGCCGACGTCCTGATTGTTTTCGCCAAGACCCACCCGGAGGAAGGTCGCAAGGGGCTTTCCTGTCTGGTAGTGGATAAGGCCAGCGAGGGTATCATGGTCGGCGCCCCGGAGAAAAAATGCGGCATCAAGGCTTCCGACACGCGGGAAATCAATTTCTCCGACGTCAAGGTTCCCAAGGAGAACCTGCTGGGCAATCTCAAAGAGGGATTCAAGATGGCCGTGACGATTCTGAACTCCGGCCGGATCGGGGTATCGTTCCAGGCGATCGGTATCGCCCAGGCGGCTTTGAACGAAGCCATCAAGTATTCCAAGGAGCGGATCCAGTTTGGCCAGCCGATCGCCAATTTCCAGGCGATTCAGTTCAAGATTGCCGAGATGGCCACCCGTATCGACGCCGGGCGGCTTCTGGCCTACCGGGCGGCGCAATTAAAAGACGAGGGCAAGCCCTGTCACCGCGAATCCTCGATGTCCAAACTGTTCTGCTCGCAGATGGCCAATTACGTCTGCAACGAGGCGGTTCAGATTCACGGCGGCTACGGGTATATCAAGGAATATCCAGTCGAGCGCTATTTCCGCGACGCTCGGGTAACGGAACTTTACGAAGGCACCTCGGAGGCCCAGCGGATGGTTATCTCGAGGGACCTGCTTAAGGATTAAACCATTGCTTGAGAAAAAACATCTTGAATTCAGAGAAAAAGTCCGGGCTTTCGCTCTCGAACAAATAGAACCCCTGGCCAATACCCTCGACGCCGAGCAACGTTTTCACAACGAACATATGAAGCCCCTGACCGAGATGGGGCTTTTCAGTATGCTCATTCCCGAGGAATACGGCGGTAAACCAACCGACACGATAACTTACTCCATCGCGGTGGAGGAGGTTTCCCGGGTCTGCGGCTCGACCGGTATCACGCTGGCGGCGCATAATTCGCTGGGGGCTTTTCCCATTCTGAAATTCGGTTCCGACGAGCAGAAGAAACGGTACCTGCCGCGGGCGGCCAACGGCGAACTGATCGCGTTCGGCCTCAGCGAGCCGGACGCCGGCTCCGATGCCGGTGGCACCAAGACCCACGCCCATCGTGAAGGCGACAACTGGATTGTCAACGGCAGCAAATGCTGGATTACCTCGGCCACCAAAGCTTTCGCCACTATCGCTACCGCCCGGACCTCGAAAGACCCCAAGGACCGCACCATCACCTGTTTCATCCTGGAGAAGGACTGGGAGGGTTACGCGGTCGGCAAGAAAGAGAACAAGCTCGGCCTGCGCGGCTCGGACACGGCCTTCCTGCATTTCGATGATTTGAAATGCCCGGTGGCTAACCAGCTGGGCAAAGAAGGCGAGGGTTTCAAGCAGATGCTTATCACGCTCGACGGCGGGCGGATATCCATCGGCGCCATGGCGCTCGGGCTGGGGCAGGGGGCGTTCGACTGCGCCGTCAAATACGCTACCGAACGGGTGCAGTTCGGCAAGCCGATCGCCTACAACCAGGCTATCCAGCACCGTCTGGCCGATATGGCCACCGAGCTGGAGGCGGCCCGGTTGATGATTTACGAGGCCTCCCGGATGAAAGACACCGGGCAGCCGTTCTCGCATTACTCGGCCATGTGCAAGCTGTACGCTTCCGAGGTCGCCCGGCGGGCGGCCGAGTCGGCGTTGACGATTCTGGGGAGTGTCGGTTACCTGACCGGCAAATATCCCGCCGAACGGATTTGGCGCGATGTCAAGCTGTGCGAGATAGGCGAGGGCACCTCGGAAATCCAGAGGCTCGTGATAGCGAGACACCTGCTCAAACAGGTGCAGAAAACCTGACACGAACACGAGTGTGTTTTATTGCGTTTTAATGATAAACAAGGCAGGGTATTAAATATCCTGCCTTTTAAAATCGATTCTAGACGCCAAAGACACAATGCTTTGTGGCCGACGTTAAGTAATATCTTCATAACAACTTAATTGTTTCTAATTTTTTCATCATTTCGGTTGAAATCCGGTTTTATTTCGTTTATATTTCAACTGTTACAATGAAATATTTTATCACAATCCGGAGGTTTTATGCCGTTTGAAAAAGTTGAATATATATGGATGAACGGGAAGATGGTCAAATGGGACGACGCCAAGATCCATGTTCTCTCGCACGTGGTGCATTACGGTTCGTCGCTTTTCGAGGGCCAGCGCTGTTACAAAACGCCCAAAGGCCCGGCCTGTTTCCGTCACCAGGACCATGTTGACCGCCTGTGGGACTCCTGCAAAATCTACCGCATGGAGATTCCGTTCACCAAGCAGCAGGTTTTTGACGCCATTTTGGAGTTGATCGCGATAAATAAGCTGGAGGAATGTTATGTCCGGCCGGTGGTTTATCGCGGGTACGATTCTCTGGGGGTTGACCCGTCTCATTGCCCGGTCGATGTCGCTATCGCGGTCTGGCCGTGGGGTAAGTATCTCGGCCCGGAAGCCCTGGAGAAGGGGGTCAAGGTTTGCGTGTCATCGTGGAATCGCAACGCTCCCAACACCACCCCGATGATGGCCAAATCCAGCGCCAATTACATGAACGGCCAGTTAATCAAGATGGAAGCCCTGGCGCGCGGCTGTGTCGAGGGGATTGCGCTCGATGTTTTCGGCCATGTCAGCGAAGGCTCGGGCGAGAATATCTTTATCGTCAAAAACGGGGTGCTTATCACACCGCCGTTTTCATCGTCGGTCCTGCCCGGTATCACCCGCCGCACGGTCATCAAGCTGGCCGATGAGCTGGGTATCAAGGTTATGGAGGAAGTTATTCCGCGGGAGGCGCTTTATATCGCCGACGAGGTCTTTTTCACCGGCTCGGCCGCCGAGGTTACGCCGATCGCGGAAATCGACGGGATTCAAATCGGCCCCGGTCACCGCGGACCGATTACCGAGCGAATACAAACGGCTCTTTTTGATATTCTCAAGGGCCGGGTCGAGGACCGCCACGGCTGGCTGACCTATGTCAACGAGCATGTCGGGAAGAAGGTGAGCAAATGAAAGTAGCCGTCGGCTCCGACCACGCCGGTTATAAAATGAAGGAAAAAGTGAAGCGGATTCTTCGGGATCTCAAAATCGAGGTTGTCGATTTCGGTACCGACTCCGAAGAATCCGTGGACTATCCCGATTTCGGCCTGAAAGTAGCTCGGGCGGTGGCGAAGGGCGAGGTCAAATACGGCATCACCGTGTGCTGGACTGGTAACGGCATGAACATGACCGCCAACAAAATCAAAGGCGTCCTGGCCGGGATGGCGTTAAATCCCGAAATGGCCTACCTAACCCGCTCGCACAACGACGCCAATGTCCTGACGCTGGCCTCGAAATACACCCCCGAGGACCAGCTCGAGGAGATAATCAAAAATTTCCTCGAGACGCCGTTCGAGGGCGGCCGGCACACTCGTCGGGTGGAGAAAATACAAGAAGCTGAAACGGAGAGTTGAATACTCACTTTCCCAGAACTATCCCAACCCGGTCAACTCAACGACCAAACGGGACAGGCTTTTGGGCCTGTCCTTTTTTTTAAGATAAAACTGTTTCTGGGTCAGTCCTTAAATACCGGGGGTAAGAACTACATCAGTTGAAAAGAAATGTTTATTCCCGGTGAGTTTTTGACGATTCCGGGTGCAATATTAAATTTTCCTTTGTTATCTTTTCTATGGGTAATTTTATAGGCAATATAAGTGCCGAGCGCCGCGCCGGCGACTACATCGCTTATATAGTGCATGTTTTCCTGAAGGCGTGAAAATCCGACATAGGCCGCTCCTATATAGGCGGGAATACCGAATTTGGGACCGAAATGGTTATAGATTACACCGGCGCTGGTAAAGGCTGTAGAAGTATGCCCGCTGGGATAGCTATAGGGACCGCCGTTGGGACGGGTTCGGTTGACAAAACCTTTCGAGCCGAGAGTAATCAGGCCGTTAAAAATGTGTGCCCGGAAGAGGTCCGAGCCGAATGATTTTAGATTGCTGGTTTTGGTGCTGCTGCGGTCTAAAGTCAGAATCAGGACCGACGCCGTAAAAGGTAAAATAGCGCTGCCCATTCCTTCGCCCAGTTCAAAGAAATGATCCGCGAAATTAGAGGGCCCCCACATTTCACTTAACTCCGCCGATTCATTTTCAAAGGATGATTTGTAAATTTTGGGGGCCAAAGTCAAACCGCCGACGACCATATAAAAATCAGGCTCTTGAAACAGATAAACAAAATCGTCGCGAAGATCCGTGAGGATTGATTTTCCTTTGATTGAATTGTCTTCTAAAATAAAGTTATGTCGTAACCGGGAATTATCGGTTAGAATAGATTGGCTTAAGCTACCGGTTTTTTGAGCACTGACATTTCCACCGAGAGTAAAAATGATAATGACCAAAAGTATCGGTACTGAAGAATTCCGTCGAAGCGGAAAGAAAGATGTAGAAATCATCTAGTATTCCTGGATAAATAAGGTATTTCCACGTTGCGGTATTTTAAGAGTACTTACTACTTCTTAAAAAGTATCGCTGTCTATCATTATCATTTCTTGTCGGTCGATTCTCCTTGTTAGGTTAATCTCAGCAAACAAATTACTTGTTAATAATACTTATACAATATAACCATAATTTGGATTTTTGGTTGCTTTTTTTTTAAGGGATTACCGACAGGCAAAACCCTTTAAGCTTTAATAATCCCATGTCCCCCAATTCGTTAAATAAATCTGGCGGAATAGATTGACCTATCCGTAAATTTTCTATACATTTAGCGTAATTTATAAATTGCTTATTGAAGGAGTAATCTTATGTCATATCTCAAACAGGTTGACCCGGAAATATACGACGCCATTTTCAAAGAAACCGAACGCCAGGCCAATAAAATCGAGTTGATCGCCTCGGAAAATTTCGTCTCCGAAGCCGTGCTTGAGGCGGCCGGCGGGGTGATGACCAACAAGTACGCCGAGGGGTATCCCGGCAAACGTTATTACGGCGGGTGTGAGTTTGTCGATATCGCCGAGAATTTGGCCCGTGACCGCGCCAAGCAGCTTTTCGGCTGCGACCATGCCAACGTCCAGCCGCACGCCGGCTCACAGGCCAATATGGCCGTCTATTTCACCGTGCTCAAACCCGGTGATAAGGTCATGGGGCTGGATTTATCCTGCGGCGGCCATCTCACCCACGGCCACCCGATAAATTTCTCCGGCTTCCTTTTTGACTTCCACGGCTACACGGTGGACAAGGAAACCGAGGTAATCGATTACGACCAGCTTATGAAACAGGCCAAAGAAGTCCGGCCGAAACTGATCGTGGCCGGGGCCTCGGCCTACCCGCGGTTTCTTGATTTCGCGAAATTCCGCAAGGTCTGTGACGAGGTCGGCGCTTACATGATGGTCGATATCGCCCATATAGCGGGGCTGGTGGCGGTCGGGCTGCATCCCTCGCCGATACCCTACGCCGATTTTGTCACCACCACCACGCATAAAACTTTACGCGGGCCGCGCGGCGGGATGGTCATGTGCAAGGAACAGTACGCCGCCGATTTGGACCGGATGGTCATGCCGGGGATCCAGGGCGGGCCGCTGATGCACATTATCGCCGCTAAAGCCGTCGCGTTCAAGGAAGCGTTGACCGACGAGTTTAAAGCCTACCAGAAGGTCATCGTCGCCAATGCCGCCAGGTTATCCGAAACGATGAAGGAAAAGGGTTATCGGCTGGTGGCCGGCGGCACCGACACCCATCTGTTTTTGGTGAATTTTATCGATGTTCCCAAAGTTACCGGCAAGAAGGTCGAAATCGCGCTCGACAAGGCCGGTATCACGGTCAACAAGAACACCGTGCCGTTCGACCCGGAAAAGCCGTTCGTGACCAGTGGTATTCGCATCGGCACGCCGGCTATTACGACGCGCGGGATGAAGCCCGAGGACATGCCGGTTATCGCCGATTTCATCGACCGGGCGATTCAGAACCGCCGCAACGACGAGGAACTGGAGAAAATCTGCGGCGAGGTGGCGGAGTTCTGCCAGAAGTTCCCGCTTTACCGGAACCGGTTGGAAGGGTAATCATGCTGTTTCAGTTGACCATGTTCCCGACCGACAAGCGGGGGGATTCGGTCTCGGCCGAAGTCGCGAAGGTAATCGACATCATCGACAAATCCGGCCTGCCGTATAAATTAACGGCTATGTCCACCCTTATCGAGGGGGACTGGGACCGGGTAATGAAAGTTATCAACAAAGCCCGGCTGGCGCTTCGGCGAAAACACAGCCGGGTGTATATCATAATCAATATCGACGACCGCAAAGGGGCCAAGAACCGCCTGACCGGTAAAATCAAGTCTGTGGAAAACAGGCTGAAACGGGAGGTTAAAAAATAATGGAAACCGTACGAGTTGTTTATATCTCGATTCCTCGCGACGAGGCCAAAAACCTGGCGAAGGGGATTGTGGAGAACCGCCTGGCGGCGTGCGTCAATATCGTGCCCAAAATCGAGTCGTTTTTCTGGTGGGAAGACAAGGTGCAGTTCGACGAGGAAGCGCTGCTTATCGTCAAGACGACCGAAGTCAAGTTTGCGGATATGGTGGCGTACGTGCGGGAGAACCATCCTTATGAACTACCGGAGATAATCGGCATGCCGCTGGTGGCGGCCTTCCCGGACTATGTCAGATACGTCAAGACCGAGACGGAGAAGGAATAGTATTTAAAATATAAATATCCGGGGGATTAGTTATGTCTCTTACAATATTGATTATAGTTGTCGTGATTGCTGTGCTGATAATCGCCCTGACGTATTATTACAACGTGGTGAAGAAAGAGAAGAAGGAATAGGGGGGCGTTTCATTGAACCTTTATGGGAGGGATACAATTGGAAAACATCATAGATTTTTTTAAAAGCTTAAGCGTCCTCTGGTGGACTCTTATTATTACCGGCTTTATTGCTCTTGCTGCAGGTACTTTTGCTATTATAAAATTGATATTAAATAGTCTTAACCAAAATAAATTACTTAAATTATTAGATAAGCTAGCAAAAGAAAGTAATAAAAATGATGTAAATTCTCAACTTGTGAAACAAACAATGAACTTGCTTGGTAAAGCACTTGAAAAAATACCCTCACAAATGACACACGAAACAGCTATCCAGGAACCGGAGAATTATAAACAAATAGAAGAGAAAGCTTACGAGATAGTTCAAAAAGGTGGCTATATAAACGGCGGGGATTTGTTAAAGATTGGTAATGTTGAATATTGGAAAAGTAATTTTATGAAATCACAGCATTATTATGAAGTTGCTCTTGACCAGGCAAAGGATAAAAAAGATAGAGAATTAGAAGCAGCCTCTTTAGGTAACATTGGTCTGATTTATCGAATTAAGGGGTCGCCGAGTAGGGCATTAGAAATATTTCAATCCACATTAAAAATACATCAAGAGATTGGTAGCAAACAAGGAGAAGCATTAGATTTAGGTAATAGTGCTGTAATATATATGGAGATGGGATATTTTGATAAATCGCTTGCTTTTCAAGAAAAGGTTTTGGCAATAGCAGAGAATATTAATGATCGAAAAACCGAAGCCAGTACATTAAATAACATTGGTCTAGTTTATCTTAATAAGAACAATTTAGATGAAGCGCTTTTATATTATAATCAGGCGTTGGAGATAGATAAAAAAATAGGCTACAAAGAAGGTGAAGCAACTGACTTAGGAAATATTGGTTTAATCTTTTTAATAAAATGTGAATTGGAAAAAGCACATGAATATTTTGAGAAATCGCTTGCAATATCTAAGGAAACAGGTAACCGTCAGAGCGAAGCTGGCATTTTAGGTAATATAGGTCTTATTTATAAAAAGAAAGGTGACCCAGATAAGGCGCTAAAATATCAAGAACAAGCTTTAGAAATAGACAAGAAAATCGGATACAAAAAGGGTGTGGCATCTGATTTAGGTAATATGGCAAATATATATATTCTTGAAGGCAAACTTGGCAAGGCATTGAAGTACCAAGCGTTAGCATTGACTATTAACAGAGAAATTGGTTATAGGGTTGGTGAAGCAAATACCTTAGGTAACGTAGCCTTGATATTTAAATATAAAAATTTACCGGATAAAGCATTAGAATATTATATTCAAGCTCTTAGAATTTTTGAGGAAATCGGTATGCCCAGAGAAGTAGAAAAAACAAAGAATCTTATCGCACAAATCGAACAGCAGCTAAAACAATCGAAACCGGATGGCGAGTAAAGAGTACAATAAATAATGATTATGAAATATAAAAAGTCCCTTCTTTTATTGACCGCTGTTCTCGCGGTTTTCGTTCTAATTCCCGCCCTGCACGCCCAGGAAAAAGATACCGCCCAAAAACCGAAGCGCGCCTCTTATTCCCTGCAGATGGCCGAGGAAGCCGCCGGTAACGGCGATTTTATAAAAGCCCTGATGAACTACCAGCAGGCGCTTCAGGAAGCTATCCAGGATGACGACGCCGAGGCGCAGGCTTTCGCCCTGGGAACGATAGCGGAAATTTACCGCAACGAAATCGGCAACAACGACAGCGCCCTGGCCTATTACCAGGGAGCTCTTATAATACATCGGAATATGGATAACAAGCCGAGCCAGGCGTTCGATTTGAACATGATCGGGACGGTGTACCGGGATTTGGGTCAACTCGAGGACGCCCTTGCAAAATACAACGAAGCGCTGGATATCGCCGCCGGGAACGACCTCAAGGAAGCCGAGGCATTCACCCGCCGGGAGATGGGTCTTATTTACCAGGTCACGAAAAAGTTCGATTTCGCCCTGGAAAATTTCCGGACGGCCCTGCGGCTGCACGAAGACCTGGGCGACGCTAAAATGACCGCCCTGGGGCATATCGATATCGGCCTGGCCCTGGCCGGCAAAGGGGATATCGAAAACTCGGATATCGAAATCGACCAGGGACTGGATATGTACCGAAAATTGAAAGACCCCGCCGAACTGGGCTGGCAGCTTAATGCCGTCAGCGTTTACCTGTACCGTATCGGTCGGTACAACCGCGCGATAAAATATTACCGGCAACTTTTGGTGCTTTACCGGCAGTACGAGGACCGTAAGGGGGAGGCCAACGCTCTGGCCATGATGGGTTCGTGCTTTTTCGAGCTGGACAAAATCGATTTATCGGTGACGACGCTGGAGCGGTCGCTGGCAATCAGCACGGAAATCGGCGACAACCTGAACATGCTTAACACCCTGACAAATATCGGCGTGGTTTACAAGGAAAGCCAACAACTGGAAAAGGCGCTGGAGTATTTCAAGCGGGTGCTGAAAATTATCGACGAGGCCGGGTTCACCACCGGCCGGGACAAAGTCGTCCATACTATCGAAGAAATCGAGAATGAACTAAAAAAGACTTCCCCTTAGGCGTAAATTCCCTTTAATTACCGGAAATATTTAACAATAAGGACCGCCATGAGACGTATTATCATATCATTTTGTCTGCTGATTTTCGTAACGTTGATTTTAACGGTAACCGTTTTCGCCCAGGAGCCGGGAACCGATGTAAACCGTCCGGTCACGGCCTCGTTCGAGGAGATGTACGCCCGGGCCGACAGCGCTTATGAAAAAGAGGATTTTGAGACCGCCCGGTATTATTACAAGGTGGCCCTTATAAACGCCCGCCGCGACGGCGAACAGGCGAACACGGCCGAGGCCCTGGAGCGTTTTATTACGGCCTCACAGAAATACGAGGAACCGTTTCTTGATTCGCTGATTGAACAGAATCAAAGCGGCCAGGCTCTCACCGAGGTCGGAAACGAGGCGTTGAAAAACAACGATACCACCGCCGCTATTCTATATTTCGGGGCGGCTATCAAGTTCGCCCGGCAGAACAATAATCTGAACGCCGAGGCGACCATTTTAATAAATCGAAGTATGCTCTTTCTCCGTCAGAATAATATTCCCCGGGCTATCGAGCACCGCCGGGAAGCGATGGTGATACTTAGGGACTACGGCAACCCTTTGATGGCCGCCAAACAGTTGAGTTTTCTTGGCCTGACCTACCCCCAGCTGGGGATGAACGACAGCGCCCGGACCAGCCATTTCGCGGCGTTGCAAATATACCGGGAGATTGACAATAAAAAAGGCGAGGCCGAGGCGCTGGGCAATATCGGCTCGGGTTACGGACTGACCGGGCCGCCCGACAGCGCTTTGAAATATTTCAACGAGGCGGTGCTGATTTACCGGGAGAGCGACCAGCGCGACCGCCTGGCCGACCAGTTGGTCAATCTCGGCAGTGTGTATAAGGGTACCGAAAAATATTCGGAAGCCGTGGGGTGCTACCGGGAGGCAGCGGATATTTACCGGGCGCTCAATAATTACGAGGGGGCGGCGTTCGCCCTGGAGGGAGTGGCGGTTTCTTTCGCCGTCCGGAGAGAAATCGATTCCGCCATCACGTATTATATAGCGGCTTCGGATAATTTCAAGAAAAAGGGCGACACCCGCCAGGAGGCGCAGCTTCTGACCGAGGTCGGGCTGCTTTACGGTTTTCAGGACCGGGTGGAACAATCCCGCGATTACCTGGGCCGGGTGGAAAAACTGTATGATAAAATCGGGGACCCGGATTTCGTGAAAGAGCGGCTGGGTTATATCAGCGCCCAGCTTTACGAGATGAAAAAGCCGGCCCGGGCCGCCGAGTATTTCGAAAAGCTTCTGGAAATTCACCGCCATAATGGCGACCGTCTCAACGAGGCCCTGGTGCTCAATATGCTCGGCTCGTGTCGGTTCCAGCAGGGAGAGTATGATAAAGCCATGGAAACGCTGGACCGGTCGCTGGCTATCAGCCGGGAGATTGACGACCGTGAGGGAGAGGTCAACACCCTGACTATCATCGGTTTCCTGTTGCAGTCCCGGGGTGAAAACGACCGGGCCCTGGAGTCTTTCCAGCAGGCGCTGGAGATATTGAAGCAGAACAACGATATCGCCGGTCAGCAAAAGATCCAGAAAGCTATAGACGAACTGAAAAGCAAGATGTAGGGAAGGCGGGATTACGGAATATGCGCTGCCCGCACTGTGGCTATCACGAAGACAAGGTGGTTGACAGCCGACCGTCGCAGGATGGCCGGGCGGTTCGCCGCCGTCGGGAATGTCTCAAATGCAGTGAGCGGTTCACCACTTATGAATATGTCGAGCAGTTCAATTTGGTGGTGCTCAAATCTGACAACCGCCGCGAACCGTTCGACAAAAATAAAATTATCCACGGGATGAAACTGGCCTGCAACAAGCGGCCGGTGACCGCCAAGCAGATAGAGACCATGGCCGACGATATCGAGGCCAACATCGTGCAGGAGTATAAAAACGAAATCCCCAGCAAGGAAATCGGTGAGATGGTCATGGCCAAACTCCGCCAGGTGGACGAAATCGCCTATGTCCGGTTCGCCTCGGTTTATCGCAAGTTCCAGGACAAGGCCGAGTTTCTTGAGGAAATGAAAAAACTCCTGGAATAGAACCGTTTCTTGACAGGACTGTATTTTTTATTCAAATTCAGGTAATATGGAACAACCTCGCGAAGAACCAAAAGAGAAAAACATCTACGCCATGTCGTTCGTGGACCACCTGGAAGAACTGCGCTGGCGGTTGTTCAAGGCCATCCTCGCGGTGGTTATTATGGCCCTTATCGCTTTTTATTTTTCCGATGAGCTTTTCAAGTTGCTTATTATTCCGTTGGGGGATGTCAAACTCCATGTTACCGAGGTGACCGGTTCCTTTTACGCCTACCTGAAAGTGTCGTTTTTCGCCGGGATTTTCGGCGCCCTGCCGATAGTCTTTTACCAGTTGTGGATGTTCATATCGCCGGGTTTGTACAAACAAGAAAAAAAAGTGGTTATTCCCCTGGTAACGATTTCCTCCCTGCTTTTTTTAATCGGGGCGGCTTTCTGTTATTTTGTGGTCCTGCCGCTGGCGCTTAATTTTTTGATAGGTTTTTCCGGGGATATCCTCAACCCGATTATAACCGTCGGCAGTTATATCAGTTTCACCGGCCTGCTTTTAATAGCTTTCGGCTTCGCTTTCGAACTGCCTATCGTGGCGTATTTCCTGGGCCGGGTCGGCCTGATTTCATCGAGTTTTCTGGCCAAAGGCCGCCGTTACGCCATTGTCGCCATTTTGATTCTGGGGGCCGTTATAACCCCGCCGGATGTCTTTACCCAGGTTTTGCTGGCTATACCCATTTATTTGTTATATGAAATCTCCATAATTCTCGTAAAATATACCGGCAAGAAGCATTAATTTTGAGGTTTTAGCCGCCTTGATGATTTTAACAGACACTTTGAATTGTTGACAATTCAGCTTGAGATATATAATTTATAGTTAAGTATAAGCGGGTGTAATTCAGTGGTAGAATGCAAGCTTCCCAAGCTTGACGTCGTGGGTTCGACCCCCATCACCCGCTTTTTTTTATTGGTTTGGAAATGATGAAAGTCCTCGAAGTTTACCCCGAGTCGCCCCTTTTCGGTCAGGTCCGTCCCGGCTTCAGTTTACTTTCTATTAATAATCAGAAAGTCGAAGACGAGCTGGATTTCTGTTTTAAGATATCCGGGGAAGAAGTAAAGCTCAAATTCGCCGACCCCCGGGGACGTAAGCTGAGTTTTACTTTTACCGATATTCAGCCCGGCGAACTGGGTTTGAGACTTGACGAAGACAAAATAAAAGTCTGCAACAACAACTGTATTTTCTGTTTTGTACGTCAGCAGCCGCGGGGGATGCGACGGATGCTGTACCTTCGCGACGAGGATTACCGGCTGTCTTTCACCCACGGCAATTTTATCACCCTCTCCAATATCAGCCGAGCCGAATTGAGAAGAATAGCCCGGCAGCGGCTCTCGCCGTTGTATATATCGGTGCATACCACCGATGAAGAGTTGCGGCGTTATATGCTGAACAATAAAAAACTGCAACCCCTGATGCCGCAGATTAAGTACCTGGTCAAAAACCGTATCGCGCTGCATACCCAGGTAGTGCTGTGCCCGGGGATAAACGACGGGGGGCAGTTCGAGAAAGCCATCGCCGACCTGGCCGGTTTTTACCCGCAGGTGGCCTCGCTGGCCATTGTCCCGGTGGGGTTGACACGGTACCGTGACAGGCTGCCGCGGCTTCGCCCTTATAAAAAAAAGGAAGCGGTCGAGATTCTGGCTTATATAGAAGAGCGCCAGGAACATTTTTTGAAAAAGTTTGGCAGTCGCTTTGTCTGGCCGGCGGATGAGTTTTATATCCAGGCCGGATGGCCCTTCCCGAAACGGCATGCCTACGAGGACATGCCCCAGTTCGAGAACGGGGTCGGGATGGCGCGAGAGTTTATCACGACGTTCAACCGGTCCCGCCGCAGGTTGAAAAAAATTAAGTCGCGAAAAAGGGTTTTATTCTTGACCGGTTATTCGGCATACCCTTTTATGCGGTCGGAAATCTGGCCGTACCTTGAGGAAGAAACCGATTTGAAAATAGCGATAAAAAAAGTTTCCAATCGGTTCTGGGGCAAAACCGTGACGGTCTCGGGTCTTTTGACCGGCCGGGACCTGCTGAACGCCGCCCTGGAGGAACGCTCCGATTTTGATATCCTGACCCTGCCGCCCAACTGCCTGAACGCCGACAATCTTTTCCTGGATGATATGACCCTGGACAAGTTTACCCGGAAGCTGGGCAAGCCGGTTGTCACCGGGCGGTATAACTTTGTAAACACTATAATGGAAGCCGTGTCATGAGTGTGCCTTTAGTCGCCATAGTGGGTCAGCCGAATGTCGGCAAATCCTCTCTTTTCAACCGTTTCATGAAAAAGAGGCTGGCCGTGGTGGACAAAGAGCCGGGGGTGACCCGGGATCGAAATTACGGGGTGTGCGACTGGAACGGAGTGGAGTTCCGGCTGGTGGACACCGGCGGCCTGGTCCCGGAATCTAAAAACCAGATGGAAAAGCTGATTTACGACCAGACGGCGTTCGCCATCAACGAGGCCGACTTGGTTTTACTGGTGCTCGACACCCGGCTGGGGCTGGACAATATCGATATGCGCATCGCCCGGGATATTCTGAAAGCCGGGTTGGAATGTATCCTGGTAGCCAACAAAGTGGACAGCGAAAAATTCGACCTGGACATTTACGATTTCCTGAAACTGGGCCTGGGGGAACCGATCCCGGTGTCGGCCACGGTGGGTCGGGGGATAGGCGAGCTGTTGGACGAAGTCGTAGCGCGCCTGCCCCGGCAGGAAAATGATAACGCTGTCGAGGCCGGCGTTATCAGAGTCGCGCTGGTAGGCCGGCCCAATGTCGGCAAGTCGTCGTATATTAACAAGCTGCTGGGGGAGGAGCGGCTGATTGTCTCCCCGATGGCCGGGACCACCCGGGATTCGGTAGATACCCCCTTCGAGTACAACGGCCAGAAATACATCCTCATTGACACCGCCGGCTTGAGACGTAAATACAAGGTTGTGGAAAATATCGAGTTCTACACCAACCTTCGTGCCGAGAAAGCGATCGAGGATTGTGATGTCGCCATAGTTTTGACTGACGCGGTCGACGGGGTTACCACCCAGGACCAGCGGATCATGTCCCAGGTGCTGGAAAACCGTAGGGCAGCGGTGCTGGCGGTCAATAAGTGGGATTTAATTGAGAAGGATGAACGTACGGCCGATGAAAACTCGGTCGTGATTAAAAGTCGGCTGGCCAAGTTTGCCTATCTGCCGATTATTTACATTTCCGCCCTGACCGGCCAGCGGATTGACAAGGTCATGGACCTGGTGAACAGGGTTTACGAGAATAATCACCGGCGTATCGCGACGGCCCCGCTCAACGAGTTTCTGGCGGAGGTTTTCGCCCGGCGGAAGCCTCCGGCCAAACAGCGTAAGTATATTCAAATGAAATACATAACCCAGACCGAATGCGCCCCGCCAACGTTCATAATCTTCACCAATCACCCCCGGTTGGTGGACAAATCATATATCAGTTATTTAAGCAATCAGCTCCGAGCCCGGTATGATTTTGAAGGCGTGCCCATCAGAATCAAGTTCCGGCAGAAATAATTATCATCCCGACAAAACCTGACACCGCCGTTTTTCGGTCGGTTATATCATATAAGTCCTGAAAAGGCTTAAAATTCCGCTTTTTTTGTCGATAATCATCTTAATGACTACCGAAACCGCATACCAGTCAAGAATTGACCAACTCGAGACCGGTCTGGAAGCCCAGAAAGCGCAACTTCGCGACCTGGCCACCATGGGCGCCGTCATTACCTCGATGCACGAGATTGACGCCGTCCTGTCGGTGGTTATGGACATGGGTATCCGGCTGGTTGACGGCGAGGTCGGGCTGATTATGATCAGCGAAAAAGACCGGCTCAAAATGAAAGTTTCCTGGGGCGTCACCGAGGAATTTGTCAAAAACCTGAAGTATAAAGACGACCTCGATTTAGTCACTTATTGTTTTGAGAATCGCGAGGCGGTTATCCTGGCCGATTTGGGAATCAAATCCGAAAACGGCGTAAATCTTAACACCGTCATTACCGCCCCGATTATCACCAAAGAAAAATGCCTGGGGGTGGTGGTGGTAATCAACAAGACCGACGGCGGGAATTTCACCGAGGCGGACAAGGAAGCGCTCGAAATACTGCTCAGTTTTGTAGCCGTGGCGGTGGACAATTCCCAGCTATTAAAAGACAAGCTCCGGCAGCAGAAGATAGAGCAGGATTTAGCGGTGGCCCGGCAGGTCCAGGAGACGATTCTGCCCCAGAATATACACGATATTTCCGGAGTGGATATCGGGGCGGTTTATTATCCCGCCCGGGAGGTCGGCGGTGATTTTTATGATATCAGCAGTATCGACAAGAATAAGTTTATCGTGGTCCTGGGCGATGTTTCCAACAAGGGTATCCCGGCGGCCCTGGTCATGTCGGCCGCCTCGGGCATAATTAAATCAATTATAGACCAGCAGCCCGATATCACCGTGGATAAATTAGCCGCCACCCTCAACGACCTGCTGTGCCGGGCCATCATCAAGAACCGGGAGATGTTTATCACGCTCTTTTTCTGCAAGTTCGATTTAGACGCGAAGCGGCTGACCTATTGCAATGCCGGCCATTTGCCGGGCCTGTATTGGGAGAAGGCCTCGGGGATGATCAAGGAACTGCCCGTCGGCGGGCCGATTGTCGGCCAATTTCCGGGAATCAATTTTAAACACGGGGAAAGGGAATTAAACAGCGGGGACCGCCTCTTTTTGTTCACCGACGGTTTGACCGAGGCGGAGGACGCTTCGGGCAACATGTTCGGACGGGAACGGGTGGAACAGGTCTATACCTCGGAGATTGACCTTTCACCCAAGGATTTTTGCCTGAAAGTGAAGGAATGGGTGGACCGTTTTACCGACGGCGCCGCCGAGGATTCCCATGACGATTTTACCATCCTGCAGGTGAAAGTGGATTAAGTTATGGAAAGATATAGTTTTAAATATCCCTCGATACCGGCCTCGGAGAGCTTTATGCTGGACGATCTCAGCGCCCTGTTGGAGCGGTTGGAGTTGGGCCGGGAGATGAAGCATAAAATCATGCTGGTGGTTTCGGAGGCGTTTACCAACGCCTATCTCCATGGCAACCGGGAAAATCCGGAAACGAAGATTAAAATCGGTTTGACAGTAAATGAAACCGAGATAACGGTCGATATAAGTGATGAAGGTAAAGAACGCGAAGGACTTAAAAATATAGAGAATAAAAAACCAGCCGCCCTTTTCGGGGAAAACGGGCGGGGTATTGATTTGATGAGGCATTACGCGGATAAAGTCCGTTTCGAAAGGGGGACAAAAGGAGGTTTAAAAGTTATAACCACTTTCTTTCGTGAGAATATAAATGAAGTCAAAATATAGTCCAGGAGGATATAATGGATATTAAACAAAGAGACCGGGGCAGTATCGCCATTCTCGATCTGAGCGGTCGTATGGATCTGTCCAGCGGGACAATGTTGAAAGAGCACATCAAAAAACTATTCGAGAAAAACGTGACCTCGATTCATTTGAACCTGACCGGTGTTGAATTCATCAACAGTTCCGGTCTGGGTTCGCTGGTATCGATTATGAAAGAGACCCGGTTAGCCAAGGGGCGTTTAACGCTTTCCAACCTGGCCAACTATGTCCAGGAAATATTCGAGATCACCCAGCTTTCGCATATTTTTGAAATATACGCGACCGAAGAAGAAGCCCTGGCCTCGTATCAATCGGTTCCGGCCAATTAATACCTTGAATTGACGAGGACATACAATGGAAAATGACGTTGGCAATATCGAGGAACTGTTGACCCTGCTACAATCTCCTGATTTTTACGAACGGGAAGAGACCGTCAAGCAGTTGGGTTTGTCCGACAGTGATGAGGCCGTGGCCGGTCTGGTCATCGCTCTGGAAGACCCGGATCTAGGTATTCGCGAGCTGGCCGCCGATTGCCTGTCCCAGAAAAGAGGGGACACGGTTGCGCAGTTGTTGATTCGGTTTCTGGGCAGCGATGATATCGGTTCGCGGAACCTGGCCTCGGAAATTCTGGTAAAGATCGGCCGTGACGCGGTGCCATCGCTCATCGAGTATCTCAATGATGCTGACCATGATATCCGAAAATTTATTACCGACATTTTGGGAATGATCGGTGATGAGGAAGCGGTGGAGTCGGTCTGTCAGCGTTTGTGGGACGAAAACGCCAATGTTGTTTGTTCGGCGGCGGAAGCGCTGGGTGAAATAGGGTCGGCCAAGGCCGTGCCGCACCTTCTGGCCGCTTATGAAAAGATGGATGAGGTGCGCCTTCAGGTGGTCGAAGCCCTGGGTAAAATCGGGGACCCGTCGATTCTGGAAAATTTATACAAGATATTGAAAACCGAGGACCCCATGATCCGGTACGCGAGCCTGGAAGCCATCGGGGAAGTCGGCCGGGCCGATTCCATCGAGTACCTGGTTCCTTTCCTCAACAATGAGGACCGGTTGATTGCCGAGGTAGCGATGATGGCGGTTATTAAAATAAGCCGCAAGACCGGCGGCAAGGTAAGTTACGACCTGCCCCTGAACAATTTCACCGATTTTCTTTTCGAGGGTATACGTAACCGGGACCAGAACATCACCGAGTTCACCCTGTCTCGCCTGAGACACTGGTTCGGCCGGGATGTCATCCAGGGTTTTTTAGATGTTATCGATTATGTCGATGAAGACAATCTTTCGCGGATAACCGAGATTCTCGGCGAGGCCGGGCACCAGGCGGGCAAACTGATAGTGGAGAAGATAAAAACCGCCTCAAGCGGCACCAAGTTGAGGCTGCTCGATGTTATTCAGCAGTTTATCGACGAGGGGCTGGCGGACAAGATTCTCGACCTGGCCAATGACCCGGACCAGGAGGTGCGCCAGAAAACGGCTCACGTGCTGGGCGTGTCCGGCAACCCGCGGGCCATCCCGGTGTTGAAGACACTGGCCAAGGACCCGATCGGCCATGTTCGGTCGGCGGCTTACTCCGCCATGGGCTGGTTGTGCAGTTACGACGAGGCCGATTTTATTTTCGAGGGTCTCGACGACAAGTATCCCGATGTCCGCGAAGCCGCCCTGGGGGCGCTCATTATTATCGGCGGGCCCCGGGTGGTGCAGAAGTTCAATGAGGACCTGGAACATGTGGATACCGAGCGGCAGCGTCTGGCGGTTACGGCCCTGGGCTGGATCGGTGAAGAAGATGTGGTGCCGCCGTTACTCAAGGCCATAAATCATTCGGATCCCGGCATCCGCCGCTCGGCGATCACGGCTCTGAGTAAAATCGGCAATGTTCCGGACCTTCATCCCATCGTCCTGACCCTGCATGACGAAAACAGTTCGGTGCGCAAGGCGGCGGTCTCGGCCCTGTTATCGCTGAACGGTGAACGAGCGGTTGAGGATGTCAGGTTCCTGCTCGACGATGAGGATGTCTGGGTCAGGTTCCATACCATAAACGCCATCGGCGAACTGGGGATGAAACAGTTTGCCGATATCATAATTCCTTTTCTCGAGGACGACCTCGACATAATTAAACTGGCCGCGGTAAAAGCGATTGCGCATATGGGCAGCCGCGAAGCCCTTCCGGTTCTCGACCGACTGAAACGGGAAAAGAACCAGGATCTGGCGAAAGCGGCGGAAATGGCTTTATCAACGATGGGAGGTAAGCAATAATGGCGAATCCATCGATTCTGGTAGTGGACGATGAATTATTAATTCGCGATTTGCTCTATGATTTTTTCAGCAGTCAGGGCTGGGATATCTCCGTGGCGGAAAACGGGGAAAAAGCCCTGGAGATAATTCGCTCCAAGAAAATCGACCTGGTTCTGACGGATATAAAAATGCCCGAGATGGACGGTCTGACACTGGCCTCGCTGGTGAACCAGTCCCACCCCGGAATTCCCGTAGTGGTCATGACCGGTTATCCCTCGGTCGATACGGCGGTTACGGCGCTCCGAAACAAGGTGGCTGATTATGTCATCAAACCGTTTAATATCAACCAGCTCTTTAAACTGGTGGAGTCGAAAATCGGTAATAGTAAAGATGATAATCGTTAAGAGGCGGTTGTCTGTAATTTAAAGAGTGGCTTATGTTAACGGATTCTGAAAATGACATTCAGATGTCGCTTGACGAGTTTATTATGATTCGTGATTTCATACATGAAAAGAGCGGTATTTATTTCGCGGAAAATAAAATGTACCTGGTCAAAAACCGCCTGATGAAACGAATGTCGGAACTGGGGATTAAGAATATCCGCGATTACTTCTATCATGTCAAATACGACGTTTCCCTGAAGGAATTCAACCAGCTGATGAACCTGGTGACGACCAACGAAACCAGTTTCTTCAGGAACGAGCCGCAGTTGCTTTCATTCTCCGAGGAAGTGCTGCCGATGCTGGTCAAGGAAAAGCTATCAACCGGGGAGCCGAAAACCCTTAAAATCTGGTCGGCCGGCTGCTCGAGCGGGGAAGAGCCGTATACCCTGGCAATCATGCTTTTGGGAAAGATGTTTTTGACGCCGGGCTGGAATCTCGAGATACTGGCCAACGATATTTCTGAGAATGTCCTGCAGAAAGCCCGCAAAGGGGAATACTCCGGAATCACCCTGAGAAATGTCAAACCGGCGATTCTCAATCGCTATTTTACCAAGGCGGAGGAAATGTACCGCATCAACGCCGAGGTCAAGGGGTTGGTCAAGTTCTTTCACATGAACCTCAACGAAGCCCGCCGGATGAACATGATGGCGGGTGTTGACGTCATCTTCTTCCGCAATGTCATGATTTATTTCTCCGACGAGGTGAAGAAGCAGATTATAAGGGGTTTTTACAACTCCCTGAAACCGGGCGGGTACCTTTATATCGGCCATTCGGAAACGCTGCACGGTCTGTCGAAGGCTTTCAAGCTGGTGTATTTCAAAAACGCCCTGGTGTATCGAAAGGAAATTCAGAATGCCGAGAGGGAAACAAGCCGTACGGCCGTGACCGGAATGGCGACGAGCAAAACCGGGGCCGACGGCGGGGCCAAACGAGCAATAGACCTGTTGAACAATATCAAACCGATGTCGACGGTTAACAAATAGAGTGATAAATTTTTAAATAAACGGGATATATTTATGAGTCATACAATTTTGGTGGTTGATGATTCCCCGACGGTAGTCAAGTTCGTTTCGTTATCATTGAAAAGCCAGGGCTTCAAAATACTGACAGCCTCCGACGGGATGGATGCGATTGAAAAGATATCCACCCTTCCGGAAACGGAAAAGGTCGATCTGGTTATTACCGACCTCAATATGCCCAACCTGGACGGTTACAGTTTGATTGAAACCCTGAGACAGAATGTGAAGCACAAGGAAACACCGATAATCATTCTGTCTTCTGAAGATGGGTATGACGACCAGGAACGGGGAATGCGGGTCGGGGCCAACTCGTACCTGGTGAAGCCTTTCAAATCCTCCCTGCTGGTGGAGGAAGTGGCCAAGTATTTGGACTAGGCAAAAAAATATTAACTATAGAACAAGGAGGAATTGTGGGCGATTTTAAAATTCTCGCAGTCGATGATAGTCCCACAATGCGACGGATTATTATCAATACGCTCAAAAGAGCCGGTTATCAGGATGTAATCGAAGCCCAGGACGGTAAGGACGCGCTGGCCAAGCTGAAGGTCGAGAAGGTCAATTTTGTCATTACCGACTGGAACATGCCCGAGATGGACGGCCTGACTTTCGTGGCCACGCTTCGTTCGATGGAAGAGTATAAGAATCTGCCGGTCTTGATGGTGACCACCCGCTCGGTTAAAGAGGATATAATGGAGGCGATGAAAGCCGGGGTCAACAATTATATCGTCAAGCCCTTCACGCCGGATACTCTAAAGGCGAAAATTGAACAGATTCTGGCCAGTTAAGCGACAGGAGTGAAATATGTCAAACTCAAGTAACTTGCAGCAGAAATTACAAACCGAAATTGTGGAACTGACCAAATCAATCAATGATATCATCAGCAATTTCAAGCAACTGAAAAATCCCATCCAGGAATCGCAGGTGAAGGTGCCAATGGCCACCAACCAGCTCGACAAAATCAGCGAGCAGACCGAGGCGGCCACTAACCACATGCTCGACCTGATCGAAAACATCAGTATCCGTGAAGAGGAAGTCATTAAAGGGCTCAACGAAATCAAGGAACTGTTGCCGAAAGACAACGAGAAAATCAATAACCTGATAAACGGCGTTATCGAAAAGACCAACGTCAACGTCAACGACGCTTTCACGATCATGAATGCTCTGCAGTTTCAGGATATTACCGCCCAGCAGATGAACCACGCCGCCGCGCTGCTGGAAGAGATTGAAACCAAGCTGACACAGATATGTCAGGTGTTCGGGATCGACTCCGAGACGCCCGAGGAAGAACCCCGGGATAAAAAGGAACGGGTGTACGACCCGCATGCCGACCTTTACGAGAAAAAGACCGAGCAGCAGGTTGTCGATTCCATGTTCGACCAGGGGAAAAAGTAATTTTTAAATTCAGGTATGACAATGGCTGAAAATGACTTCGGGTTGGATGAGATGAAGGAAATCGTCGACGATTTCCTGGTGGAAGCCGATGAACTGATTGAATCGCTCGATAACAACCTGGTCAAGCTCGAAAGCGCGTCCGAAGACCTCGATCTTTTGAATGAAATTTTCCGGGCCGCCCATACGATCAAGGGAACGTCCGGGTTTCTCGGTTTCGAGCAGGTTACCACTTTAACTCACAAGATGGAGGATATCCTCAACAAGTTGAGGAAATACGAGATGGTGGTGACACCGGAGATAATGGATATTCTCCTGAAGTCGCTGGACTATCTCAAGCTGCTTCTGGACAATATCCGTCAGGGTATAAACGAGGAACTCGACCTGGACGATATCCTGACCCGCCTGACGACGGTCTACGAGGACCCCCAGACGGCCGAGTTCGAGGACCCGTTTCAAGCGCCGGAAACGGCCCCGGTCAAGGAAAGTGACAACGCCGAAACGATCCCGGTCGAGACCGTTTCAACGTCCCCTTCCGAAAACACCGCGACCAAAAAACAACCGGTCAAAACCGGCGATAAGAAAACCGTCGAGCAGACTATCCGGGTGGATGTCGGTCGTCTCGACAACATGATGAACCTGATGGGGGAACTGGTGCTCGGCCGCAATACTCTGGTGCAGACGGTCAACCGGATGAACAAGGAACACGAGGACCTCAACGAGCTGGAGCAGATAAACCAGGCGACGGCTTCGGTGAATTTCATCACCACCGAGTTGCAACTGGCGGTGATGAAAATGCGCATGCAGCCGATCGGCAAGGTGTTCAAGAAATTTCCTCGCATGGTGCGCGACCTGGCCCGCGAGACCGGCAAGCAGATAGAGTTGAAAATGTTCGGCGAGGAGACCGAACTGGACAAGTCGGTTATCGAAGAAATCGGCGACCCGCTGGTGCACATAATCCGTAATTCCTGTGACCACGGTATCGAGGCGCCGGAGGAGCGCATAAGCCGGGGGAAACCGGAAAAGGGAACTATCACCCTCAGCGCCAGCCAGGAAGGCTCCAATATTATTATCAAGATCGAAGACGACGGCAAGGGGCTCGAAGTCGACCGTATCCGCGCTAAAGCCGTCGAAAGAGGGCTGCTCGGTAAAAACGAGGTTGACAGTCTGCCCGACCGGGAAGTGTTCAGGTATATTTTCGAAGCCGGTTTTTCGACGGCTGAGAAGATAACCGACATCTCCGGGCGCGGTGTGGGCATGGACGTGGTGCGCACCAACATCGAGAAACTCAACGGATTGATCGAACTCGACTCGCAAAAAGGAGCCGGCACCACCATCATTATAAAGCTGCCGCTCACGCTGGCTATCATCCAGGGTTTGCTGGTGGAATCGGACAAAGAAATATTTATCCTGCCGCTTTCGTCTGTTCACGAAACTATTAAAACCGACCACGCCGAGATTCATTATGTAAATCAAAAACCGGTTTTCAAGCTTCGGGAGGAAGTAATACCGCTTATTAATATGGATATCATCCATTCCAAGGCCAGCGGTTTCACCCTTCGTGAAAAACCGTATATAATCGTAGTCGGCCTGGCCGACCGGAAACTGGGTATCAATATCGACCGTTTCCTGGGTCAGGAAGAGGTGGTAATCAAGTCCCTCGGGCAATACCTGGGTAACGCCGAAGGCGTGGCCGGGGCCACCATTCTCGGCGACGGCCGGATACGCTTGATTGTCGACCTGGTCGGGTTGTTCAGAATCGCTAAAAAGATAAGTTAACATCGTTTAAAATGCCTGTAACTGTCAGTAAAGAAATAAGAATCCTGGTAGTCGACGATTCCGCCTTCATGCGCAAGGCGATTACCATGATGCTCGAGTCCGACCCCCAGATAAAAGTGGTCGGAACCGCCCGGGATGGGGCCGAAGGGGTGGAGAAGGTCCAGCTTCTCAAGCCGGACCTGGTCACCATGGATATTGAAATGCCCCGGATGGACGGCCTGACGGCGCTTCGCGAGATAATGCAAAAACACCCGGTGCCGGTGATGATGGTATCGTCGATAACCACTGAAGGAGCCCGAGCCACCCTGGACGCCCTGGAACTGGGGGCGGTAGATTTCATTCCCAAGCAGATGTCCTATGTCAGTCTGGATATTGTGAAAATCAAGGACGAGCTGCTTGGCAAAATCAAAGATATCGTCCGCCGCAAGCATCTGCTGATGTCGCGTTTTCGCCAGCGGCAGTTCGAGAGCCTGAAAACCGGCGGCGCAGCGGTGAAAGATAAGCCGGCCGAACCGCGCGCGGCAGCGGTTTGCGCTCTGCCCACCGTCAAAAAACGTCAGCACAATGTCAATATTATCGCTATCGGCTCCTCCACCGGCGGGCCGCCGGCGCTTCAAAATATCATTCCCAAACTGCCGCGGAACCTTCCGGTCGGTATCGTCATCGCTCAGCATATGCCGCCGATGTTCACCAAATCGCTGGCCGACCGCCTGGACAGCCTGTCGCAGGTGACGGTCCGGGAGGCGGAAAACGGCCAGGTCCTGGAACCGGGGCTGGTGCTTATCGCCCCCGGCGGGAAGCATCTGCTGGTCAAACGGCGGGGAACCCGACCCCAGGTGGTGGTTACGACTTACCCCGAGGAATCCCTGTATCATCCGTGTGTCGATGTTATGATGAATTCGGTGGCCGAAGCTTACGGCCGCTCGACGATGGGGGTTATTTTGACCGGGATGGGCTCCAACGGTCTGGACGGGCTGACCCAGTTGAAGAAAAGAGGGGGCGTAATAATCGCTCAAAACGAGGCTACCTGCGTCGTTTACGGTATGCCGCGAGCGATTATAGAGGCCCAGCTGGCTGACCATATTGCCCCGATTGACCGCATTGCCCACGAAATGATCAGTTATTTTTAATTAAAGTTTTTGTTGAAATATCGCCTCAACGGCTTTATTTGTTCTTTTTTAATGAAATGGATTTCGTATGCCGGAAAAGAAGGACAATATCGTAATCGACAGTCCCGAGTCACTGGAAAATATTTCCAAGTTTACTGAATCCTACGCCTCTTTTAATCGCATTATCAATAGTCTGCAAAGGCAGTATATCGAGTTAAAGGAGGAATTTACCGCCCAGAACGACAAGCTGGCCGAGACCAACCGGAAACTGATGGATATGACCGGTCGTAACGTGGCGGCTACCGAGTTTTTAAACGGCATATTGAATTCAATCTCAGTGGGCGTAATCGCCGTCGATGGCGAGGGCCGGATAACACATTTCAACCCGGCCGCCTCGGTCATGCTGGGTATTCCGGTCAACGAACCGCCGGGTAAATTGTACCGGGATATTATCCCGCCCGGCAACATGCTCGAGGCTAACGCCGTCCGGGCGACGGAAACCGGCCGGGAAGTCGATGCGGTCGAAAAGGAAATCGAGCTGCCCGACGGGACCCGGTTGAACCTGTCGGTCTCGACGGCTATTTTGCGCGACCGGGAGGGACGGCCCAACGGGGCGGTGGAAGTGTTCCACGACCTGACCAAGATGAAAAAGATGGAACAGGAAATAGCCCGTTTGAACACTCTGGCGGCGATGGGGGAGATGGCGGCCACTATCGCCCATGAGGTGAGAAATCCCCTGGCGGCGATCGGCGGGTTCGCGACCCTGTTGAAGCGGGATACCGATGAAGACGACCCCCGGCAGAAAATGATCTCGAAAATTTCCCGCGGGGTGGACAGTTTGAACAATACCGTCACCTCGCTTTTAAACTATACCCGGTACGAAGAGATGAGCAAGGAAACGGTGGAGTACGGTTCCTTTATCCGGCAGACGGTCGAACAGTTCAAGTTCGACAACCCGGATTTCGCCAAGAACAACAAGTTTATCGTGCACACGCCGCTGAATTATTCGTCCGGCAGGATCAAAGTGGTGCTCGACCCGATGCTTTATCGCCAGATGCTGTACAATATCTTCACCAACGCCATCGAGGCCTGCAATGGGGCCGGGGAGATAAGGGTGACCTACCGGAAACTGCCCCGGCAGACGGCCGCCAAACAATACGCCGACCGGGTAGTCCTGGGTTTGGATGAAACCATACTGGAAACGGTCGTTTCGGATAATGGTCCGGGCATCAGCGAGGATGTGCGTCAGCTCATTTTCACCCCGTTTTTCACCACCAAAAGCGAGGGGAACGGCCTGGGGCTGGCCATGTCATGGAAAGTAATCAAAGCTCACAGCGGCGAAATTATCGCCGATAGCAAGGCGGAGAAAGGAGCACGTTTTCTCCTGCTCCTGCCGTGTAAAATAGACAGTAAACAGAGGGAGTGTATGGAATGAAATATTCGGTCCTCGTGGTCGATGATGACAAACTGGTCAATGACGTTATAACTGAAACCGTCAAACGAGCCGGTTACGACTGCGTTTCGGTTTACTCGGGAGAGGAAGCCCTGGAAAAATTCGATAAAAAGACTTTTGATATAGTCCTGTCCGATTTCCGGATGAAAGGGATGGACGGTATCGCTTTGCTGGAAAATATCAAGGGTCTCAATCCCGAAGTCGAGGTGGTCATCATGACCGCCTACGGTACCATTGAACGGGCAGTCACGGCGGTGAAAAGGCAGGCGTACGATTTCCTGCAAAAACCGGTCTCACCGGATCATCTCGAGCTTGTCCTGACCCGCATTTCCGAGAAACTTCAGATAAAGACCGAGAACGAGATTCTGCGCAAGGACCTGGCCTGCAAGTTTCAGAATATCATCGGCAAATCAAAGATGATGCGCGAGGTTTTCGACCAGATACAGACCGTGGCCGACGCCCGTTCAACGGTGATGATTACCGGGGGGTCGGGTACAGGCAAGGAACTGGTGGCCCGCGCCATACACCTGACCTCGAACCGTCGGGATAAACCGTTCATCAAGCTGAACTGCGCCGCCCTGCCGGAAAACCTGGTCGAGGCGGAGCTGTTCGGGTATGAGAAAGGTGCCTTCACCGACGCCAAAAAAACCAACCGGGGCCGGTTCGAGCTGGCCGACGGCGGGACGTTGCTGCTCGACGAAATCTCCGAGATGCCGATGAACCTGCAGTCAAAACTTTTGCGGGTGATTCAGGAGCGGGAGTTCGAACGGGTCGGGTCGAGCGCCACCATTTCGGTAGACGTGCGCCTGATAGCGACTTCCAACCGCAACCTGAAAGAATACATCGCCAACGGTAATTTCCGCGACGACCTCTTTTATCGTCTGAACGTTATCCCCATATTCCTGTCGCCGCTGGAAGACCGCAAGGAGGATATCCCGGTGTTGACGCAGCATTTTATCGAAAAGTACAACGAGGAAAACCATAAAACAATTAAGGGGATCGACCCCGCTACCCTAAAGCTGTTCATAAAGTACCACTGGCCGGGCAATGTTCGGGAGCTGGAGAATCTGGTCGAGCGGGCAGTCGTGACCACGAAAAACGATTATTTGAACGACGACGATTTCCCGCCGGAACTGGCGATCGGCCAGATAGGGGATAACCTGACCGGTTTGCAGATCCCAATCAAACTGGAAGAAGGCAATAAGTATTTGATTCTCAAAACGTTGGAGAAATTCAACGGCAACAAAACCCGGGCCGCGGAAGCGCTGGGGATCTCGACCCGGACTATCAGGAATAAACTGGCCGAGTACCAGGATAAAGAATAAATATCCTTTTCGGGTCTCATAAATAATCTTTTCTCAGGGGTGGAAGCCTCTTTTCAGCCTTTATATTAACCCGTATTTGCCGATACTATAAAGAAAAGAGTTAAACTCTTTTTTGCTCAATATTTAAACAGCCAAAAAGCGGTTGGTGTAATACGTAAGTTATGGATTTCGCAACAATTATCGGTTTATTCCTGGCTATGGGCGCCGTAATCGGCGGCTTTAACCTCGAAGGCGGCTCCCTCGATGCCATTTTTCTCACCGCTCCCCTATTAATAGTGATCGGTGGGACCCTGGGGGCGACCATCGTGACGACCTCGATGCGTACCGTCCAGCAGGTGCCGGTATACCTGAAAGTGGCCTTTTTCGGTCAAAACCATTCGTTCAACAATACCATCGACAACATCGTTCACCTGGCTGAAAAAGCCCGCCGGGAAGGAATTCTCGGTCTGGAGCCGGAGTTGAATGCCATCACCGACCCGTTTTTCCGGAAAGCCATGCAACTGGTGATTGACGGCACCGAGATAACGGTGCTTCGTGAAATCCTCGAGACGGAAATTTCCTATATCGAGGAACGGCACAAGCGGGGTATTGTTTTCTTTCAGAAGGCGGGCGGTTTCGCCCCGACGCTGGGCATCCTGGGCACGGTCCTGGGCCTGGTGCACACGCTGGGCAGCACCTCCGACGCCTCGAAAATGGCCTCGGCCATCGCGGCGGCCTTTATCGCCACCCTCTGGGGCGTGGGGCTGGCCAACCTCTTTTTCCTGCCGGTTTCGGACAAGCTGCGGATGCGCCACGAAGAAGAGATGTCTTACCTGGAACTTATCATGGAAGGCCTGGTGGCCATTCAATCCGGGGAGAATCCGCGCAATATCCGCACCCGGCTGTTGTCTTTTGTGGCGCCTCACAACCGCCGAAACATGGACTAACCCATGCGACGCTTTCGCAGAAAATTCGACGAAGATGAAGACCTGGGGCGCTGGCTTTTGACCTACGCCGATTTGATCACGCTGCTTCTGGCCTTTTTTATCGTGATGTATTCCATGTCCCAACTGGACGCCAAGCGGTTCGGTAAAGTAACCGAGGCGCTGCAGGGGGCCCTGCGCGGCGGCGACAGTGTTATGAGAAGTAAAGAAAGCGATAACACCAAAACCGGTCACGGCCTGTTGAATATCGGCAACCTGCGCATGATTCAGAAATATGTCGAGGAAAAATTCAAGGCCCTGGGCAAGCGGGATGTCATCGAAACCGAACTGACCGAACGCGGCCTGGTGGTGCATATTATGGACCAGGCCCTGTTCAACGAAGGTTCGGCCAAGCTGCAGCTGAAAGCGATGGATATTCTGGACCAGATATCGGAAACCATTTCATTAATGCCCAACCATATCCGGGTTGAGGGACATACCGACGACAAGCCGATTAATACTCCCGTTTATCCTTCCAACTGGGAGCTGTCCTCGGCCCGGGCGACCGAGGTGGTGCGGTATTTCACTAACAATCATGCGGTTCCGCCGCATAAGATTTCCGCTTTGGGTTACGGCGAATACCGGCCGGTTATGCCCAACAATTCCATCGAGAACCGGGCACGGAACCGCCGGGTCGATATTGTCATCCTGACTATGGAATTGACCCTGAAAGAACCGACCTCACAGCTTTACTTCTCGGATGGTAACGAGTAAAATCTTTCCCCCAGGCTGGAAATTCTTTCCCTTTCCGGCGGCTCACAAGTATCCGGCGGGTTCCCTCGCACACAATTTAAGTTCCTCGTTTACAACAAGATAAGTCACACTCGAGCGTTTTTGGCATTGTCCTTGCTTATTGGTAATCTGAAAAAATGCAAATTGATTAAGGCAATATGGAAAACAAACTGGCACAATTCATGTTCGAAGGCATCGGCGTTTCCAAATACAAGAAGTATATGGACCTGGCGTCGCTTCGCCATCGGCTCATAAGCGGCAATGTCGCCAATGTCTCCACTCCCGGTTACCGGTCAAAGGATATTGATTTCCAGAAAGAATTCGCCCGGGCGACCTCGCAGAGCAACCATATCGCCGGAGCGGTGACCGATGGTCAGCATATTTCCCTGGGGCAGAGCAAAGATCGGGCGCCTAAAATCAACGATGAAAAGGTCGGAGCGGACAATCTCAATTCGGTTGATATTGACAAGGAAGTTTCCGATATGGCTCAAAACGAGCTGCTATATACCATCGGAGCGAGGCTGCTCCAGAAAAAATTCGACGGTTTGAGAAAGGCCATAACCAGCAAGTAAGGGATAAGTTATGTCAGGTATTTTAAACGCGATCGGGATTTCGTCAAGGGGATTGTCGGTACAACGGGCCAAGATGAACGTGGTGGCCCAGAATATCGCCAACGCCGAGACCACGGAAACCCCGGAAGGCGGGCCGTATCGTCGCAAGCGGGTGACCGTGCAGGAGGAAAAGGTTTCCGATTTCAAATCGCTATTAAGGAAGGCTGACACGCACATGTCCCGCACCCATCCCAACCATCGCTCGGGACGCCAGCATATACTCAACGAGGAGGTCAACTCGTCCTCGGTGTCGATGACGGAAATCAAGGACCCCGAATCGAGCTTCAAGCTGGTTTACGACCCGTCGCATCCCGAAGCCAACGAGGAAGGTTATGTCCGGATGCCGGATATAGAGATAATCAACGAAATGGTGGATATGATGGCCGCCACCCGGGCCTACGAGGCCAACACGGTGGCGATATCTTCCGCCAAGACCATGGCAAAAGACGCTCTGGAAATATAATAAGGGGATAAAGAATGAAAGTAAATCCCGTAGGAATCAACACCTATCAGAATTTGACCAACCAGGAGAAGACCGCGCAAAAACCGGTTGACGGGACGATGCCGGCCCAGCAGCCGGCGGCGGTTTCGACCACCGAAGCGCAGACTTCCCGGTTGGCGGTCAAGGCGCCCTCGGGCAGCTACGCCGACATGTTGTCGGTTGAGGAAAAGCAGGCGCTGGAAGTACTGTTCAGCCGCTTCAAGGATAACGAACGTTTCGGGGCCACCTACCAGGCCAAAGCCGAGACCGCCGCGAAAGAAGACACGCTCGGTCGGATTATCGATATAAAGGTGTGAGATGGCGATTGATATACCAAAAGTAAACCGGCTCGTACCCGGGCTGATTGAACCGGCCGGTTCCAAAGGACCGGCGAAGGTTACCGAAAGTCCGGTCGAAGGCGGTAATTTCACCGACATCTTGTCGAATCTTATCAATTCGGTCAATGACACGCAAAGCGAGGCCGCTCAATCGCAGAGCGCTCTCCTGGCGGGGGAACCGGTGGAACTTCACGATGTCATGATAAAGGCTGAGGAGGCGGGCCTGGCGATGGACCTTCTTTTGGAAGTTCGCAACCGTTTGCTCAGCGCCTATAACGAAATAATGAGAATGCCAATGTGAGGATAGAAAACATAAAGTTTCTAATAATTTTATTCTTGGCCAGGGAAGGCTGAACATAAGATAAATTGGATTTATAATGGAGAACATAAAAGCACTTTTAAAGAATTTCATGGGTTTCATAAGCAGAATGACCCCCAGTCAGGTCATGATGCTTTTCGGAGTCTTAGCCGGCACTATCGTCGGTATTGTCATCGTGGTGGGCTGGTTGAACAATGTCAACTATTCGCGGCTTTACTCCAATCTCGAGGAAAGCGAAGCCGGCGAGGTCACCACCTACTTAAACGACAACAAAATACCCTTCCAGTTAAAAGACAACGGCACGACCATCGAAGTCCCTTCGGACGATGTTTACAGAGTCAGGATATCCCTGGCGGCCGAGGGTCTGCCGCGGGCGGCGAATATAGGTTATTCCATATTCGACCAGAACAGCCTGGGGATGACCGACTTTCTGCAGAATCTCAATTTCCGCCGGGCGCTGGAGGGGGAACTGACCCGCACCATCATGCAGTTAAACGAGGTCCAGGCAGCCCGGGTGCATATCGTCATGCCCAAGGAGCGGCTGTTCAAGAACGACCAGAAAGTAGCCACCGCCTCGGTGCTGCTCAAGCTGTCGGGCAACGGCGGTCTCAGCAAGCACCAGATTAACGGCATCACGCACCTGGTGGCGTCCTCGGTGGAGGGCTTGCGCCCGCAGAATATCTCGATTATCGACTATGACGGTAATTTGCTGTCGTCCGCCATGGAGCCGGACGCCGCCGCGGGCCTGTCGAGTTCCCAGCTCGAAGTCCGCAAGGAGGTCGAGAAATATCTCGAGGATAAGTCGCAGTCGATGCTCAACGGAGTGCTGGGGACGGGCAAATCCATCGTCCGGGTCACGGCCGATTTGAATTTCCAGCAGCTCGAACGCACCTCGGAAACCTACGACCCCAACGCCCCCTCGGTGCGCAGTGAGGAACATACCAAGACGACCGCGTCCTCATCCGAAAAAAGCGAGGACGTCAACGAGAGCGGAGAGGACAACAATTCCGAGACGACCATCACCAATTACGAATTGAATAAAACCATCGAACATATGATTAACGAAATCGGGTCGATCGACCGCCTGTCGATTGCCGTCATGGTCGACGGCATCTATAACGAGGTGGTCAACGACGCCGGGGAGACCGAGAGAATTTACCAGCCGCGCTCCCAGGAGGAGCTCGACCGGCTGGCCTCGATTGTCAAGAACGCGGTCGGTTTCGACCAGCAGCGTAACGACCAGATCGAAATGGTCAATCTTTCGTTCGACCGGCAGAACCTGGAATACGACCGGGATATGCTCGACTCGATGTACCAGCGGGAATTTTACATGGATATAGCCAAAAAGATTGGATACGTCCTGATATTCGCGTTTCTCTTTTTATACCTGAAGAAGAAATCAAGCAAGCTTTTCGGCGCTTTGAAACGCCTGATGCCGCTCCCGGCGCCGTCCAAGCCGCTGCCGCAACCGGTTGAAGCCATTCAAGAAGAAGTGGCCCGGCCGATCAATGTGGAAAAACGCAAGGTCCGGCTGGTTGACCAGATGCAGGAAACGGCCAAAGAGCGGCCGGATGAAATTGCCAGAGTTATTAAAACCCTGATGATTGAGTAGTAAATTATGAATTACGAATCGATGACACCCCAGCAGAAAGCCGCCGTGGCCCTGGTCTCGTTCGGTCCGGAAGTATCCGGATTGGTCCTCAAGGGCATGAACGAGCAGGACCTGGAACGAATCACCATTGAGATTGCCAACCTTCGTGATGTTCCTTCGGAAATAGAAGATAAAGTAATCGAAGAATGCCACCAGATATTTATGGCCCGCCAGTATATTTCACAGGGCGGGGTCGATTACGCCGCCGTGATTCTGGAAAAAGCGGTGGGGATCAAAAAAGCCCGAGAGATTTTAAACCGGCTGGAGTCAACCATCCAGGCCAAGGGTTTCACGCTGCTTAAGGATATTGACCCCAAGCAGCTCAGCAGTTTCTTCCAGAACGAACACCCGCAGACGATCGCCCTGGTGCTAACCCAGTTGTCGCCCCAGCAGGCGGCTTCGATTATTTCGGAGCTTTCCCTGGAATTACAGGCGGAGGTTTCTTTGAGAATCGCTACCATGGAGAAGATATCACCGGAGATTCTAAAGGAGATAGAAGCCACCCTGGAGGGTCATTTCGATTCCTCCTCGGGGCGCGACCTGTCGATTTCAGGCGGGGCAAAATCGATAGCGGAGATTTTAAACCTGGTGGAATCGACCGCGGAGAAAAATATCCTGCAGTCGCTCGAGGCCGAGGACGCTGACCTGGCCGCGGAAGTGAAAAATATGATGTTCGTCTTTGACGATATTGTCCTGCTTGACGACCGCTCCATCCAGCGGCTGCTCAAGGAGGTCGAGACCAAGGACCTGTCGCTGGCTCTCAAGGCCACGACCGAAGAGGTCAAGAAAAAGATTTACAAGAACGTTTCGGAGCGGGTGGCCTTGCTGATCAAGGAAGAGATGGAATTCATGGGTCCGACCCGTTTGTCCGATGTCGAATCAGCTCAGAGCCGGATAGTGGAAACCGTCCGCCGCCTCGAAGAGGAGGGTCAGATTATCATCTCCGGCCGCGGCGGCAAAGAGGAAATAATTGTCTAAAATCATTAAAAATACTCTTGACGCCCCGGCTATTTTTATCGGCGAATGCCAGCACGACCTGAACGCCGAGGCCAATGCCGAAAGTAAACTTCGCTCGCTTTTTCCCATGGTAGCCGTCATGACCTCGGCCAACGGCGCCAAACTGATTCCGGTTAAGGAAGTCAATAAAATCGAAGCGGAGTACCATAAGGGTAAACAGGAAGCATACGATGAAGGCTATCAAGTCGGCTATGAGGCCGGCAATAATAAAGGCCTTAACGAAGCCCGGCAGATACTCGGGCAATTCGAGCAGGCTATAAAAGAAGCCGTGAACCAGCGGGCGGCGCTCCTTGAGGAAGCCAAGCAAAAGATACTCGAACTGGTCGTTAAAATCAGCCGCAAGGTAACGATGGACGCGGTCGAAATCGACCGTGAAGCCACCGCCCTGATGATTGCCCGCATTATCGACGAACTGATAGACCGTTCACATTTGAAAGTAAAAGTCAATCCCAATCATCTGCCCGTGGTAGAGCAGAATATCGCACGTTTCCTGTCGGCCAATACGTCTCTCAAGGAGATTACTTTTGAGGCCGATCCGCGTGTGCGCTACGGCGGCTGCTTTATCGAAACTCCGGGGGGCGATATCGACGCCCGACTGGAGTCACAGTTCGAGGTTATCACGGAAGTCATTCAGACAGGTGAGGATGAGAATTGAGCTATATCTCCTACGACATGTATACCGAGCGTATTGACCTGGCCAAAACGGTTATGCATTACGGTAAAGTTACCCAAGTGGTCGGCCTGGTGGTCGAATCGGCCGGGCCCGCGGTCTCAATCGGACGTTTGTGCCAAATCGAGAACCGCGACGACGGGGTGAAAATACGGGCGGAGGTCGTAGGTTTCCGGGACAACAAGATTTTATTGATGCCGCTGGGGCCGATGGAAGGTATCACCCCGGGCGCTATCGTTACCTCGACCTCGGAACAGTTGCGCATCCCGGTCGGCCAGGAACTGATCGGACGGGTACTGGGCGGTCTGGGCCAGCCGATCGACAATAAGGGCCCGATTACCAGCACCGTCACCCGGCCGGTCAACGGTAAACCCATACCGGTCCTGAAACGCGAGCGCATTACCCAGGCGCTGCGGACCGGCATTAAGGCCATCGACATGATGACAGCGGTCGGCCAGGGTCAGCGGATGGGTATTTTCGCCGGTTCGGGCGTGGGCAAATCGATTCTCCTGGGAATGATGGCCCGTGGTTCCTCGGCGGATATTAACGTTATCGCCCTGGTGGGCGAGCGGGGACGCGAAGTAAGAGAGTTTATAGAAAGAGATATCGGCAAAGAGGGTTTGAAACGCTCAGTAGTAGTGGCGGTCAGTTCCGACCAGCCGGCGCTCATCCGCATCAAGGGCGCCCTGGTGGCCACCACGATAGCGGAATATTTCCGCGAACAGGGTTTGAATGTCATGCTCATGATGGATTCGGTCACGCGAATCGCCATGGCCCAGCGGGAAATCGGCTTGGCGGTGGGCGAACCGCCCGCGACCAAAGGCTACACGCCCTCGGTTTACGCCTTCCTGCCCAAACTGCTGGAACGGGCCGGTAACATCGACAAGGGTTCCATGACCGGTTTTTACACCGTCCTGGTCGAGGGGGACGATTTGAATGAACCGATCTCCGATGCCGTGCGGTCCATCCTCGACGGGCACGTCAGCCTGTCTCGCCGGCTGGCTTCCCTGAACCAGTATCCGGCGGTTGATTTTCTTGATTCCATAAGCCGCCTGATGCCGGAAGTCAGTACTGAGGAGGAAATACGGCTGGCGGCCAGAGTAAGGGAACTGGTGGCGATTTACCGGGAATCGGAGGATTTAATCAATATCGGTGCTTATGTCAGGGGATCCAATCCGAAAATCGACCGGGCCATATTGAAAATCGACGCCATCAATGAATTTTTCCGCCAGGGTATTTTTGAGATGGCGGACCATGCCACGAGTATCGCCAGCCTCAGGGAAATTGTCGAAAGCTGAGTTGAATTAATATGAAAAAGTTCAAGTATCGCCTGGAGACCCTTTTGAAGGTGAAATCTCAGATAGAAAAAGAAAAACAGCGCGAACACGCTGAGACGCTGCGTAAAGTTTACGAGCAAAAAGAGCGGCTCAACCAAATCGACTGCAAGCGCCGTGACAATATGGGACGGCAGCGCCAGGCGCAGGAAGGGACCTTCTCTATCGTCGATATGCTGTTTTTTACCCGGTACTTCCTGAAGTTGAAACGAGAGACGATTGCCGGCGGCGAACTGCTGCGCGGCCTGCAGCGGACAACCGAAGAGAAAAGACAGGATCTGGTCAAGGCCTCCAAAGAACGCAAAATTTACGAGAAGCTGAAAGAAAAACAGCAGAAAAAATACAACGATGAGATTGAAATGGTTGAGAAAAAAGAACTGGATGAAATCGCCACCAACGGTTTTTGCTATAAGCATAGAAAATGAGCGGATTTTTATCATAAAAAAAGCCCGCCTAAGGCGGGCTTTTTTTATATGAAGCTTTTTATTTCAAGAGTATCATTTTGCGACTCTGGGTGAAATCGCCGCTTGTCAACCGGTAGAGATAAATGCCCGAGGCCAGCGGCTGGTTGCGGTCGGTGCGGCTGTCAAATGTAAACCGGTGCACCCCGGCCGATAATTTCTGGTCAACCAGGCGGCGGACGTTCTGTCCCAGGATATTGAAAACTTCCAGGGTGACATGGCCGGCGGTCGGCAGCGAGAACTCGATTTCCGTGCTCGGGTTGAACGGGTTGGGATAATTCTGCGCCAGGGTATAGCTGGCGGGCAACTGGCCCTCCTCGGTAATGTCTTCCACCCCGGTGATAATATCGATGTCGATTTCACCGAAGTTGAAAATGGGGAATATCTTTTCCCCGCCGTCGAGGGAGGTCAAAATCAGGAAAGTATTGTTGCCTTCTGTAAAATAGGTTGTGGAATCGATAATCAGGGTCGTGTCGGAGATGAGTGAATCAACCGTGAAATGCATCGTGAACAGCGGGCCGGTACCGGAGGGAAGAGGCGTAGATTCACCGTATTCAAGCAAAACCCAGAGCAGGTGCTCGTCGCGGCTGAACTGGACGTTTTTATTAGCGATATTCCCCCGAGTACCGGTGAAAACCACGCTGTCGAGGTGGATTAAAGAATCGTTTCCATAATCAAGGGCCACCGAAACGTTCTTGGTGTTACGTTCATTATAAAGGTTAAGGTCGACGCTTATCTGTTTTTTCGGATTGGTAATGATATTTTCCACCCAGACCGAGTCCAGCGTGGCCGGGGTTTCCTGAATATCCACGTATCCGGTTATAATCCGGGGGATAAAAGGCAAGGTGGGGAGAGGTAAAGAATCTTTGAATGTAGTGGCATGTTCTATTAAATTGGGGGCAGTGAAAGTTATCGTGTCGATAGTGACCAACTGCGGTAAAATACCTGGGGCGAAAGAGAGATAGATATTTCCTGCCAAACCTTCGCCGGGGGGGAGGAGGTCCTGAGAGGCGTAAGTGTAGATGGTAATGATATCACCCTCTTCCTTGATCGCCCAGCCCCTGCTGGCGTCGGCCAGCGCGGCCAGGCGGCCGCCGGCAAAGGAAAAGGAATCGATGATAACATCGGGGGAATTATGGGTCAGGGTAATCTCGACAGCCGACAGGCTTTCATCATTATAGAAACTGACCGGGACAATGCCGATGCCGGAAGTATAGGCTACCGCTGAATCGATGTAGAGGGTGTCGGGATTTCCCGGATCGACACCCGTTTGACTTTTACCGGTAACGGCGGCCAGAACCAAAAGGGCCAGGATTATAAGAACGATTCTGATATTTTTCATAGTATTCTTCCTTATTTTGGACCCTAAAAAGCAAATAATATGCTGTAAATAAAGGTTTGTAAAAGATTCGGTAACTTTGCCTTATGAAAATCTTCATAGTTGTGTAAGTCTATGTAGAAATGCAAGTTATCTTACTGTTCAATATAAGGTGCGGCCATCGGTTTAGCAACTTTATTTTGACGTGGTATGCATTTTAATTCCTAAATGGCGTCAGCATCTTCAATTGCCGAATACTTCCTTACATGGCGCTATTCATGTTTTTAGCCATTTTGCCGATTATTCGGATATGGCTACCAGACCGGAACTTAAAAAAAAAGTACGCTGCGCCTTCATTTTCAGCTGTTTCCTGGCCGATGAATTGAAATGTTTCGGCTATAAAACCGATTGTCCGCTCTATCAGAAATCCAACGGCGAGTATTGCAACGAGGACCGTTTCCATGGCGCCATGGATAAGCTGATAGACAAGACCCGAGCCAAGTATATAAACCTCAAACAGTAAAACCCTTGAATTTTGAAAATATTTCTCTCAAGGTAAGAAATAACTTCCTTTTTTGACCTCTAAATCATCCCGGTAAGAGTTGTTGTAATCCCCACATTTTGTTGTCTCACAATGGGATAAATGTGCGCTGCGGTTTTTGGCACAGCCCCTGCTATACCTAAATCGGAGGTATATATGATAAAAGGAATTTATACATCGGCCTCGGGAATGATACCGCGCTTGAAAAAGCAGGAGGCCATTGCCAACAATATTTCGAATTCCTCAACCTCGGGCTTCAAGAAAGATAACGTTTTTGTCCGGGAGTTGTCCCGGGCGGAGCGCAAACTTATCCCGAAAAAATCGGACTGGCAAACCCCGATAGCCGAAGAAGAGTATGTCGATTACCGGCCGGGGGTTTTTGACCGGACTGACAATCCTCTCGACCTGGCGATCGAGGGGGACGGCTTTTTCACGCTCCAGGCCGAGGACGGTTCGACCCTCCTTACAAGGTCCGGGACTTTCATGGTCAACAGCGACGGGTATATCAGTTATCCCGGCGGTTATCTCTTGACCAGTGAAGGCGGGCCGATTCAGGTGGGGAACGGCAAAGTCAGTATCGGTAAAACCGGTGAAGTGGAGGTTGACGGCCTGACGGTCGGCCGGATTACCCCTATGACGGTGGAGAATGTCGATGACCTTCAGAAAGTCGGGCGGTCGTTATTTGCCGTGCCGGAAGGGGTCGAGTTAATTCCCTCCGTGCAGCCCACCCTTCAGCAGGGCTATCTGGAGACCTCGAACGTGGATATCATCAGCGAGATGGTGGATATGATAATATCCTACCGGGCCTATGAGGCCAACGCCAAGGCCATTCAGTCGCAGGACAACTCGCTGGACCACCTCTTCAACAAAGTCGGGGGCAGGTAAACAGAAAATGAGAAAAATAAACATAGGAGTTGAAAAATGATTAAAGCCATGCGAACGGCGGCCAGCGGCATGGTTGCCCAGCAGTTGAATGTCGATAATATCGCCAACAACCTGGCCAACGTCAACACCACCGGTTTCAAGCGGAGCAAGATAGAGTTCCAGGATGTTCTCTATCAGAATTACCGCAAGGCCGGCACGGCTTCGGCGATCGGGACGGAAATTCCCACCGGGCTGTCAATCGGCTACGGGGTCCGTCCGGCTTCGAGTACCCGTCAGTATTCGACCGGGGATTTGCAGCTAACCAACAATCCTCTGGACCTCGCTATTTCCGGCGACGGTTTTTTCCAGGTGCTGCAGCCTGACGGAACCACCGCCTACTCCCGCGACGGCACGATAAAACTGTCCGCCGACGGGCGGTTTGTGACCTCGGACGGTTTCTATCTCCAGCCGGAAATAACCATTCCCGAAGATACCGTGTCGGTATCCATCGGGGTTGACGGTACGATTGAGGTTATGCAGTTCGGGCAGGAAGAGGCTACCCAGGTCGGTCAGATCGAACTGGCCCGCTTCATCAATCCCGCGGGACTGTCGGGTGTCGGCCGCAACCTGTTTGTGCCCACCAGCGCTTCCGGCAGTGCTACAACCGATTACCCCGGCCAGAACGGCCTGGGTACGATTGACCAGGGTTACCTGGAGATGTCCAATGTCAAGGTGGTCGATGAAATGGTTAACATGATTGTCGCCCAGCGGGCTTACGAGATGAATTCCAAAGCCATTCAAACCGCTGATGACATGGCCGGAGTCGCCAATAACCTGAAGAGATAATAAGATGAGATATTTAAAACGCTTGATAACGGTTCTCTGGTCGGTTCTGATTTTGTCGGCGCCGGTTACCGCCCTTGACAGCAAGGAAGCGGTCGTCGAAAAAATGTACACCGACTTCAATCTCGACCCGGAGTTCTACCGCATCGAGGTACAAGCCTCGCAGCTCGATGACGAACTGACCGAGCCGTTCGAGCTCGAACTCAAACCGCTTTCCCGGAAAGCCCCGCTGGGGCTGTTCACGGTCATTGTAACCGTCACGCGGGACGGTGAGCAGCTCGATAAAGGCCAGGTGCGGCTGGAAATCAGAAAATTCGCCGAGGTGCTGGTCACCACCGGAAAAATCAGGCGTCATGAAATCCTTACCGAAGAAAAGATAACTTTGAAAATGATGGACATAACCTCCCTGCCAGAACAGCCGGTCATTTCGCTGGAGACCGTGAACGGGTACAGGTCCAGAAGAAATCTATCAATCGGGCGTATTGTAACTTTGAGTGCCGTCGAACCGGTTCCTGACATTGAAGTCGGGAGGGAGGTTTCCATCATTTGTTCCAACGGTCTTTTTTCGGTCAAGGCTTCCGGCAAGGCCCTCCAGGACGGCTGGGCGGGCGATTACGTCAAAGTCAAAAACGAAAATTCCGGTAAAATCGTCCTGGCGAGGGTCGTGGATGAAAGCGCCGTGGTTGTTGACCCATAAATAGGATTTGAGGATAATGACATGAATTTAAGGAAAATTGCTATTGTATTATTTATTTTGTTGCTCCTGCCGTTTACGCTGAAACTTCGCAGTCAGGATTTCGGCCGGGGGCAATCCCTTTTTACGGACGTGAAAGCCAACCGGGTGGGCGACATCCTGACGGTGCTCATTTACGAGGACAGCCGGGCATCCAACCAGGTCGAGTCCAAGGCGTCCAAGGACCAGAAAACTTCGATGTCAGGCGGCCCGGGAGTAGGCCCGCTCGATTTTATTCCCCTTTTCGGCGTTGACGCCGCTACCAAATACAACCATAACGGTAAAGGGGAAGAGGTGCGCAACGGCCAGATCCGGGCCAAGATGTCCTGTACCGTGGTCGGCGTCAAGGACAACGGGGATTTGATTATAGAAGGCACCCGCGTGATCGGCATCTCCAACGATAAAGAAACCATTTCCCTGAACGGGGTGGTGCGCCAGAAAGACGTTTCCACCGACAACACGGTGGAGTCCTACCTGATTGCCGACGCCGAGATTCACTATACCGGCAAGGGCAATTCTCAGACAACCTCGCGGCCGGGCATTGTCGCCCGCCTGCTCAACTGGTTGTTTTAGGAGGCGGCCATGTTGATGTCAAACTGTCATAGAGTTTTGAGCACGCCGGCGGGGATGATTATTATTCTCGCTTTAATCGCCTTTTTCTTCGTTCCGGCGGAAGCTTCCAAGGTGCGCATAAAAGATATTGTCGTGTTCCAGAACAGCCAGGAAACGGACCTGATAGGTTACGGCCTGGTGGTGGGGCTGGACGGTACCGGCGACGGTAACGGCACCCAGTTTACCACCCAGTCGCTGGTTAACATGATGGAACGAATGGGGCTCGAACTCGACCGGAACAAGGTCAAGGTGAAGAACGTGGCGGCCGTGATGGTAACGGCTCGAATGTCCAGCCAGCAGACCCAGGGGTCGTATTTCGACGTCACCCTGTCTTCAATCGGCGACGCTTCATCGTTGCAGGGTGGAACCCTGCTGCTGACGCCGCTTTCCGACGCCACCGGAGTGGTGCGGGCGGTGGCCCAGGGGCCGGTCTCAATCGGCGGCTTCAACGTCCAGGTGGACGAGGGCAACCGGATTATAAACAATTACACGCTGGTGGGGCGCATCCCCGGCGGTGGGAGAACAACCCAAACATTGCCGCCGACACCCGACTCCGACAAAGAAATATTCCTGTCGCTGGTCAATCCGGATTTCACCACCGCCCACCGGGTGGCTGAAAGAATCAATATAAAGTACGGCCTGACGGCGTACGCCGTTGACGGTGGCTCGATCAAAGTAGTCGTGCCCGATTCGCTGATGCATCCCAACTTGCGGATGCGGTTCCTTTCGGATATCGGGCAGTTGCAGATTGTTCCGGACAATATCGCCCGGGTGATTATCAACGAGAAAACCGGGACGATTGTGGCCGGTCAGCACGTCACCATCGAGCCGGTGGCGATCGCCCACGGCACGATTACGGTGAATATCCAGTCGCGGCCGATAATCTCCCAGCCGGAACCGTTCAGCCAGGGGGAGACGATCGTCACGCAGGAATCGTATATCAACGTGAACCAGGAGAAAGCCCATGTGGTCAACCTGCAGGGTTCGGTCTATTTGTCCGACGTGGCCAACGCGCTGAACAAAATCGGCGCCACCCCGCGGGACATAATCGCTATTTTCCAAGCGTTGAAACAGGCCGGAGCCTTACAGGCGGAACTGGTGATTTTATAAAAATATGATTAGTGTGCCGAAAAGCGCCCCGGTGTTTCCATCGACGGACCTGGAACGCCTGAAGGGGCAGATGTCCGGGAACCTGGAAACGGAAAAAACCCGTTTGCGGATGGCTACCCGTGAGTTCGAGTCGTTCTTTATGTATTACATGCTCAAGACAATGCGCAAGACCGTCCCGGACAACCCGCTGGCCAAAAACTCTCTCTTTTCCGACGGCGGCGGCAAGGAAACTTTTACCCAGATGTTCGATATGGAAGTCGCCCGTTCGGTGACCACCACCACCGGTGGTTCCATCGGCGATGTCCTCTACAAGTCGCTGGAAAAGGTGCTGGAAGCGCAGTTCAACGGCAGCGAAAGCAGTCCCGAATTTATACCGCTGGAAAGCGATGAAACGAAAGATTTGAACAAGCTGGATCTGAAGCGCGACGGCCTGCCTCTGCCGGATAAGGACGAGCAGCTCAAGCCGGTGAAGGTAAAGCCGGATATGCTGCCTTTAAGCAGTGGTCGCCGCCCGGTCAACGAAAACGAGATTCTTTCTCGATTCGGCAAAGATATTTACGATGCCGCGCGTGAGACCGAACTGGATTCGGCCCTGATCGCTTCGGTGATAAAAGTGGAATCGGACGGTAATCCCCGGGCAGTGTCCCGGGCGGGGGCCAAGGGCCTGATGCAGTTGGCGGATGCCACCGCCGGCGACTACGATGTGAAGGACGTGTTCGACCCGCACGAGAATATTCGCGCCGGCAGCCGCTTTTTGAGGGATATGCTGGCCCGGTACGGGGACCTCAAAACCGCCCTGGCCGCATACAACGCCGGGCCGGGAAATGTCGACAAATACGGCGGAATGCCGCCTTTTAAAGAAACCCGGGAGTACGTCCGGAAAGTGACTGACCTTTTAAATCGGACCAGCTTCGATTTTAAAGCCGCGAAAACCTAAAGGTGGGCAGGTTTTCAGTCGATAATTATGGACAAGGATTTTTAAAAAGATTATAGGATATGATAAATCAGTTGATAGACATAATCAGCAAGGAAGCTGCCCTCTTTGAATCATTCCTTGAATTACTCGAACGTCAAAAAGAGATGCTGGTAGCGAACGACCTCGACGGTTTGAACGAGGTGGTGCAGCGGCAGCGTGAGAAATTCATCGAAAGCAAGCTTCTCAATAAACAGCGGGAAAATCTGGTGGCCGCCATCAAGACGGCGCGCGATATCGAGGGCGACCTGACGGTCACACGCCTTTTGAAGCTGGTCGATGAGGACCAGGCGAACCGCCTGAGCCAGCTGCGGGATATCATCTACAGCCTGAACGAAAAGATTACCACTTCCCGCAACACCAACGCCATGCTGCTCAACCGTTCGCGGGAGTTTATCGCCCGCACCATGGAAATGTTGTCGAAAATCAAAAATCCCGATAACACCTATGCCCGGACCGGTATGGCCGCTGAACGGGGTTCGAACATAATGGTAGATAGGAGAATCTGATGCCAGGCTTATTCCAGGGATTGGAAATAGGGAAAAGGGCGTTATTATCGCATCAATATAACCTTCAGACAATCGGGCACAATATCGCCAATGTGGATACGCCCGGTTATACCCGACAGCGGGTTTCCATCTCAGCCGCTTACCCCGAGCAGAGCGCGGTGGGGCAGATCGGCTCCGGTATCCAGGTCAATAACGTCCGCCAAATCCGCGACCTGTTTCTGGGGGAACAGTACCGCGAGGCTCAGAAATATTACGGCCAGTGGTCCTACAAGGAAAAAATTCTCTCCCAGGTCGAGTCGCTCTTTAACGAGCCGAACGACAATTCGTTGAATAACCAGCTGGACAATTTTTGGGACTCCTGGTCGCAGTTGTCCACCAACTCCGACTCCAGTAACAACCGGGAGATTATCCTGGCCAAGGCCGACCAACTGGTTAACGGTTTTCATCAGCTGGCCTGGAACCTGAACACTCTGCGGGAATCGATCGACCGTGACATGAACAACCTCACTTACGAGATAAATTCCCTGACCCGGGAGATAGCCAACCTCAACGACCAGATCAAGACCGTTGAGCTGGGGGATACCCGCGCCAACGATTTGCGCGACGCCCGGGATTATCTAACCGACCAGCTGTCCGACATTATCGACGTCAATACGGTGGAAACGACCAATGGCGCTACCCGGGTTTACATGGGGTCAATGATTTTGGTGGACGGTTCGGACCAGTTCGATATCGGAACTATTACCGAGAACAAGGACGGTCAGCCGATGAGTACGCTGGTCTGGGAAGGGACCAAAGTGGAACTGCGCAACCTGAACGGCGAGTTGAGCGGCCTGCTTGAGATGCGGGACAAGATTATCCCGGAATACCAGGCCCGTTTGAACGAACTGGCGGGTTCGCTGGTGACGGAAGTCAACCTCATCCACCAGAGCGGGTACGGTGAGGACGGTACCACCAATATCGCCTTTTTCGACCCGAATTACACGGACGCCTCGACCATAAGATTGAACAGCGTTATAGAAGACGATATAAGCAAGATTGTGTCATCGGCCGATCTGGACGGCGACAACCTCGTGGCCCTGGCTATTTCCGACCTTCGGAATACCAAGGTCATGTCCTCCGGATCGAAGTCGATCAACGAATATTATAACAGCCTGGTCGGCTCGCTGGGGGTGGGGGTCCTCGAGGCAACGTCTTTTACCAGTAATTATGAATTAATGCTAAACCAGATAGATAACAGCCGGCAGTCGGTACAGGGTGTTTCCCTGGATGAGGAGATGGCCAATATGATCAAATCGCAGCATGCTTATGATGCCGCCGCCAGGGTAATTACGGCCATGGATCAGGCTCTTGATACCGTTATTTCCAGGATGGGAATTGTCGGTCGATAACAAATAATCACCGGTTAATATTTTGAAAAACCAAGGAGGGTGATTTGCTGATATTAACAAGGAAGTTGGGGGAATCCATCACCATCGGGGACGACATAAGAGTCTCGGTGCTGGGTATCAGGGGACGACAGGTAAGGCTGGGGATTGAGGCACCTTTGAAGGTGGTGGTCCACCGCGAGGAGATTTACGTCAAGATCCAGGCCGAGAACCGCAAGGCTTCCAAGAACATCAAGGAAGATCTTATGGGCGTGGTCAACATGATCAAAGGGAAAATTAAAAGCGGTTCCGGCGCGGCGAAAGGCAATGTCGTCGATTACAAGGAGACGCCCTCCAAAAAGAAGAAAAGCGACCGCTCCCCGGGCGGTAAGGACAATCGGGCCGACTAAAAAAGGAATTTTGCCATGCGTGTAACAGACAGTATGATAACAAACCGCGTTATCTTCAACATGCAGCGTTCGATAACAAGGTTCTATCAATTGCAGACCGATATGTCGTCAGGACGACGGATAAACAAACCTTCCGACGACCCGACCGGCGCCCTGCGCGACTTGAGTTATCGCACCGAGCTGTCCAAGATAGCGCAATACCGCAGCAACGTCAGCCAGGCTCTCAATTGGACCTCGACCTACGACAGCGTCCTGAGCAATATGGGCAATTTCGTTTCCTCGGTGAAAGAGATCGCGGTGGCAATGTCGAACGGCACCTATGATGAGAGTGCCCGGCAGGCCTCGGCCAGCGAGGTGCGCTCCATTTTCGAGCAGATGATTCAGATGGGCAACAGCCAGCTGGAGGACCGCTATATCTTCTCCGGTTTCCGGACAAAGACCAAACCGCTAACGGTCACGACCAACGGGGTGGTTTATAACGGCGACCAGGGGAGTATGGAGTTCGAGGTCGAATCGTCGCTGCGCATGGCCATAAACATGAACGGCGCCGATACTTTCTTCAAACAGATCACGGCGCCCGGAGCCGATACCGACCTGAACGTCAAGCTCACCGGCGACACCCTGCTAAGCGACCTCAACGGGGGCGAAGGGGTGGATTTAACCGCCGGTTCTTTCACGGTCACCGACAAAAATCTCAATATCTCGGTGACGGTCGACCTGACCGCCGGCCCGCCGGTTACCACCGTGAACGAGCTGCTGGCCCGCATCAACAACGACCTGGCCGCGGCGGTTCCGTCCATCACCAACCTGACCGCGCAACTCGGCCAGGAGGGCAACAATATCGTCCTGCAGGGGACACCCAACGGTCTAATCTCCGCCGACACTTATATCGACCGTCTCAACGACGGCAACGGAGTGGATATGGTGCCGGGGAAAATTCTGGTATCCGACGGCGTCGGAACGAATGTCGAAATCAACCTGTCGGGAGCCAATACGGTCGGGGATATAATTACCGCTTTCAATACGCAGCTGGCGGCGGCCGGCGTCAATAATGTCACTATGGATATTAACGCCGCCAATACCGGGCTGGTCATCGACGACACCAACGGCGTCCCACTGGGGTTGACGGTTTCCAACCTGTCCAGCGCGGAACAGACCGCCACGCAGCTGGGTATTGACGGTTTTGTAGGGGCCTCGCTGACCGGCGACGACCTCAATCCCGAAACGCATTTTGAAATTGTGGAAACCACCGGCACGACCGCCGCCGACCTGGGTCTCCTGGGTGAGTTTACGAAACTTAAAACCGGCGGGGATATCAATCCCCTGCTGGTGGCCGACGCCAGAATCGTCGACCTGAACAACGGCACCGGGTTGAACGACGGACAGATTGTTTTCTGGCAGGGGGAAAGAGAATTTACCCTCGATTTCGGCAGCGCTTCGCTCAATACGATCCAGGATGTACTGGACGCCATCAATACCTCCGGGCTGGATGTCACGGCCTCGATCAACGAAGCCGGCACCGGGATCCAGATTGTCAATGACGACCCTGACCGAACGCTCACCATTGAAGACGTGGGCGACGGGCGGGCCGCCAAGGATCTGGGTATTTTCGGAGCTACCGACGTCCTGGGGAGTATGCTCGTGCTCATTAATTGTCTCGACAACGACGACCAGGAAGGCACCGGGTTATTGCTGGGGGCGCTGGACGATACCATGCAGCATCTTTTGAAATTCCGCGGGGTGGCGGGCGCGCGGAGTATCCGCCTCGAAACCACCGACTCCCGGCTGGTCGATATGGATTTGAATTTCACCAAACTTCTCTCGGAGGTGGAGGACGCCGACATGACCAAACTGGTGACCGACCTGGCGACTTATGAGAACAACTACCAGGCCTCGTTGATTGCCGCCAGTAAAATTATACAACCAAGTTTATTGAATTTTTTGGATTGATAGGATAGAGCAAAGGAAAGGTTAAATGATAATTAAGAGCTTAAAACTGGGCGAGTTGGAAGTGCCCGATGAGAAAATGATCATTATGGAAAGGCCGATACTCGGGTTTGAAAATCTAAAGGAATTCTGCCTTATTGAAATCGATGAGATGATGCCCTTTTTGTGGCTGCAATCCACCGAGGAGCCGGCGGTCTCATTCCTGGTGATCAACCCGGTGGTCTTTTTCCCGAATTACCGGATCGAGATAAATCCCAAGGAGATTGCGGAATTAGAAGTAGCCAAAGTGGACTCGGTCGAAACTTACGTGATTGTTACGCTCAGCAAGGGAGCGGAGTTGATAACGGCCAATTTGCAGGGCCCGATACTCATTAATACGGAGAATAATCTCGCCAAGCAACTCATACTGGTCAATTCGGATTACCGGGTCAAACATTCACTCCTGGAAGCGGCCGATGCCACCGTGGCAAGGACCCGGGTAAAAGAAGAAGCGCCGGTGTAGGGAGCGCTGTATTCCGGGCGATATAAACGCGGAGTACGGACGGCGACCAGGAAAGCCCGGTCCGTTAATAAATTAGAAATGGGAATTCGGTATGTCGAGCATTCTAAAAAACCTTTCTGATAGTTCGTCCATCCTACCGGTCGTTCCGACTGCCGGGCCAATATTTCACGAAAAAACAGCAAAGACAAAGCATAATGGCTAAACCTAAGACAAAAAAAAGCGCCGGGAAAAAGATCTCCCGGCCGAGCAATAAAAAGAAAACCGTCCGCAAAACTACCGATAAGACCGTCACCCTGGACCGGCTGCTGGCCGCGGTACGCCGCGACCCGGAGGACATCAAGGCCGTTCTGGCACTGGGTGATTACTACAACAATAACCGGACGGAAAACAAAATTATTACGGCGGTCGAACCTCTGGAAAAGCTTTATCCCTTCGCCGACCGCAACCAGCGCGGGTTGTATAACCGTTTGCTGGCGATAGGCTACAGCCATCTCGGACGCTTCGTGGATTCGGAAAAGGCCGCCCTGAGGGGACTGGAAGAATTTCCCGAGGCTCTTGATTTTTATTATGTCATAAGTTATCTGAAATTGTCACTAAGAGAGTACGACGACGCCGTTCAGGCCGCCGAAAAATACGTTTCGCTGCGCGATAAGATAAAGAACGGCCGTAGAAAAGTTACGGAATTTTCCGCCACCGGGGCTCACGCCACGCAGCTTTACAATTTCCTGGGAGTGGCCCTTCGGGAGAAGAAAGAATTCGAGAAAGCCGAGCGGGCTTTCCTCGACGCTATCGAGGCCGACATCGGCAATTACCTGCCCTACCTCAACCTGGCCCAGATGTACCGGACGCAGAACCATCAAAAACAGGCGGGGGATATCGTCGAAAAGGGGCTTAAAAAATGCCGCCAGGTGCAGGAATTAAGGATGTTGAAGGAAAGTTTCGAGAGACGGGTCTCGATTTCGGCCTGTCTGATGGTCAAGGACGAGGAAGAACTGCTGCCCGGCTGTCTCGATTCGGTGCGTGACTGGGTGGATGAAATCATTGTCGTCGATACCGGGTCAGGCGACCGGACAATCGAGATCGCCAAATCCTACGGCGCTAAAATATTTCATCAGCCCTGGGAAGGGAATTTCTCCAAACACCGCAACTATTCCATCGAGCAGGCCTCCTGCGACTGGATTTTGATTATCGATGCCGATGAAAGAATCTGCCAGGAGGACGTTCCCCCGCTGGTCCAATTTTTGAACCAGGGCCAGGCGCCCATTGTCGCCATTAATGTATATAACGTCTATCGGGACAAGAATCAGTCGACAACCTTCCTGCCTTCGGAAAGGTTGTTCCGCCGCGAACTGAACCTTCGCTACGACGGTATCGTCCACAACCAGCTCAAACTTCCGCCCGACGTCCCCATCCTCAGGGCCGGGGTCAAACTGGAACATCTGGGTTATGACCTGTCACCGGAAAAGATGGAGAAGAAGATGGCCCGCTCCCGGGCTCTGCTTGAGAAACAACTTGAGGAAAACCCGGATAACACCTTTGCGCTCTTTAACTTGGCTCAGCTTTATCGTTCGGGTTACGACGGTTTCAAAGAAGTAAACGCCCCGTTGGTTTTTAAATGGGCGGGACGGGCGGTGGAAATTACCGACCCGGAAGACATCAAAGAGCGGCATATTCACCTGATGTGTCTCGACCAACTGGCCTGGACCTGTTTCTATATGAAAGATTATGACCGAGCCCTCGAATTCTGCCAGAGAGCCTTAAGGGTCAAACCGAATTATCTCGACCCGCTTTTGCTTTTGGGGCATATCTATTCGCACTTGAAGGAGCATCGGAAAGCCGACAAAGCGTATCATAACTATCTCAAAACCCAGGCGGCGTTCGACCCTTCCCGGGAAACGGAATCCATTATCTTGATCCATCCCGACAGTCGGGCCAATGCTTATTACAGCCTGGGGTTGATGGCGGAGATGCAGGAGAAATATGACGAGGCGAAAGAATATTATCGGGAGACCCTGAAAGCAAATCCGGAATTCCTGGAGGCCAACACCCTCCTGGGCAAACTTTATCTGAAGGACAATAACTTCGCCGAGGCCGAAAAGTTCTTTTTGAAACAGCTGGCGACCGATAACCGGTCGAAAGACGCGGCCCTGGGGGCGGCGTATATTCATTTTCAGCAGAAAGATTTCTCGCAGGCCCGGCGTTATTACCGGGAAGCCCTGGAGATGGACCCCGAGGACCCGGTTACATTGAGCCGGTTCGGCGAATTCTGCCTCGAGGCCGGCAGTGAGGAGGAAGCTCTGGAGCTGTTCCAGAGAGCGATGCAGCGGGGTAGTTCGGCGGAAAATATCAAAAAGCGGATGGCCGGCACCTATCTTAAAACCGGTCGTTACGAAGAAGCCATAAATCTGTACAAAAAGGTCCTTAAGGACAATAATGAGACGGCGGAAATACTGAATGACCTGGGCAACTGTTATTACAAGCAGGAGAAGTTCGAGGAGGCCGAGAAGTATTATGTTCGTACTTTGGAAGTCGATGGGGGATATGCGATTGCTTATCGAAATCGGGGCCTGACCCGAGCCCGGTTGTCGAAAGCGAAAGAGGCCATAATCGACCTTGAGAAGTATCTTCAGTTCAACCCCGGCCAGCATGAATTCCTGCATATTATCGGTGATTTATACAGCAAGCTGGGCGAATACAATATCGCTCTTGTCTACTATGAGAAATTCCTGTCCTTCCGGCCCGCGGACCCGCTGGCCCTGTTCAATCTTTCCGAGTGCTATCTCAATATGGGGCATAAGGATTCGGCTGTTATGGGGTATCGCAGGGTATTGCAGATTGACCCTCATTTCAAGCCGGCCCAGCAGCGGTTAAACCGCCTGGCGGAGGTAATGGAAAAAGCCTGAGGGGACGATATAAAAAGGGATGAAATTTCAAACGGGGGAAAATTGAGTTTTGGCTGTTAAGATAGCTAACGTTTTGCCGATTAAGTAATATATAAAATTAAAATGAATATGGGATTTCTAGTTATAAGGAGGTTTAAAGTTTTGTAATTGTCCGGGTGTGAATGGGAGTTATCACACTTGTTAAGTTTAACATGGGAAGTGACATGAACACTGTCAAATTGAAAAAAAACACAGTAAGGAAACATAAAATCAAATTCAAGGAGGATTTGAAGAATGTCACTTCGTATTAACCACAACCTGGCAGCGCTTAATGCCAACCGTAACTTGAAGATTACTACTGATTCGCTGAACAAGTCGATGCAGAAGTTGTCTTCGGGCTTCCGTATTAACGCTGCTGCTGATGACCCGGCCGGTCTGATGATTTCGGAACAATTCCGTTCGCAGATTGCCGGTCTCAATCAAGCTATTGAAAACTCGGAAGGATCCATCACGATGATCCAGACGGCTGAAGGCGCCCTGACGGAAATTAACAACCTGTTGGTTTCCATGAGAGAGCTGGCCATTCACGCCGCCAACGAAGGTTTTAACGACTACGATCAGCTGGCTGCGGACCAAGCTGAAATCACCAACGCGATCAGTACCATCGATCGTATTGCCGCGACCACCCAGTTCGGTACCAAGAAGATTCTCGACGGTACCAAGGACAACATCGCCACTATCACGACCGCCGGCGCCTCCGGTCTGAACATCGAAACTTCGAATCTCAGCACCGGCATTCACTCGATTTCGGCGACCAAGACGGCCGATTCCTCGGCGACCCTGAACACCACCTCGCTGGGTATCAGTCTTAACAATACCGACGGCGACCCGAGTAACCTCGAAGAGAAGATTCACACTATCGACGTGGTGCAGTCTTCGGATGTGGCCAAGAAGACTTCCGATGCCATCAGCCTGACCGACGCTTTCGGTAACGGTCTGACCCTGGCGACCATCTCGGAAGCTGCCCAGATTTCTTCCGCCGCCGCTTTCGATTCCGCTCACGCTGTCGACGGTGAAATCGGCACCTACACTTTCGTGGTCAATTACCAGGAGAACGGCGAGACCCCGTCCGGTAACCAGACTCTGCAGATTGCGGTAGAGGAAGGCGACCAGGCCGACGAAATCGCCACCAAGCTGCAGACCGAAATCAACCAGAACGCCGCTCTGGCCGGTAAGCTGACCGTCACCGGTACCGACGCCGACGCCAGCTCGCTGTGGATTACCGCCGCCAACGCCGGTGGGCAGTATTCCTTCCAGGTTGATGCCGTTACCACCGACGCCGCCTCGGCGCTGTTCGGCTTCACTGCCGGTTCTTCCAACCGCGGTGTCTCCACCAACCTGATTCAGATGGAAGTGGTAACTAACTTGTGGTCCAGTGGCCGCACCGCCACCGCCACCGTTACCGGCACCTATAATTCGATAGATACCCTCGTGGCCGACATGAACACCGCCCTGCGTACGGCCAACGCTTTCGGTACCGTTACCGGAACGACCAACGATATCAAGGCCGAAGTAATCAACAGCAATCGGATTCAGTTCTCCACCCAGGATGAAGGTTCGTCTTACTCCATTAAGCTGACGGCCGCCGGAACCGGCACCGATGACCTGATTCACGTCCTGAATCTCAGTGAAGACACGCTGGCTAACGCCGGTACCGACGCCCTGGTGAGATTCGACGATTACACCAACTCGATCGACAGCGTGACTTATCTGAACCCGACCGATAACGTGGCGACCCTTTACAACAAGGCTTCCGGCGAAGCCGGTCGCGGTTCTGTAAGCATCAAAGTCGACACCGCCCTGAACGGTCTCAATCTTGGCAACCTGCTTCTCGATGTGCAGGCGGCCAAGTTCGACGTCCGTCTCGACGGTGGTCCGGCCAATTCCCTTACGGCCGGTCTTGACACGCTGGTTTACAACGCCGATCGTTCCGAGTCGGTTAAAGTCAACTACGACCTGACCGCTCTCGGTGGTTCCGAAACCATCAATAACATCGACCAGTCGCTGGTCTTCCAGATTGGCGCCAATGTCGGTCAGACGGCGAAAATCAGCATCCGCAATATGTCCGCCTCAAGACTGAGTCAGAATCTGGCTGGGAACATGTACATGTCCCTGGCCGATATCGATGTGACCACGGTTCAGGGCGCTCAGGATTCCCAGGCAATGATTGATGAAGCCATCGCTGAAGTTTCCAACGTCCGCGGTACCCTGGGTAGCTTCCAGAAGAACACTCTGGAATCCAACCTCAGAAACCTCCGGATCGCTTCGCAAAACCTGACTGCATCCGAATCGATGATTCGTGATACGGATATGGCTGAAGAGATGTCCGAATTTACCAAGAACCAGATTCTGGTACAGACGGGTATGGCTATGCTAGCCCAGTCCAACCAGATTCCGCAGGTAGTTCTGTCACTCTTCTAATTATAGAGTCATTCAACCGGAGGAGGGTAATACCTCCTCCGGTATAAAAAGGTGAACAGACAGTGATGTCGTAATTTTACAGGAGTAACATGCCAAGCTTTTCAATCGATGGGATCTCGTCGGGTATAGACACCTCGGCATATGTAGATGCCATTATCGAGTTTGAGCGCCGGCCGGCTGTTCTGATGGAACAGGAACAGGCTGAGAAAACCAACATTATCTCTTCTCTCAAGGCTCTCCAGGCAAAAATATTAGCTCTCGCGACCGAAGCCACGCGGTTGACCAAATCTTCGTCTTTCGACGCGGCGTCGATCAATATCTCCGATGACACCATCATCAGCGCCACCTCGAGCGGCCGGGTGAGCACCGGGTCCTACGACCTGAAGGTGCTGTCGCTGGCCCGGAATCACCAAATGGCTTCCCAGGGCTTTTCCGACCAGTCGCTGTCTTCGTTCGGCACCGGCACCATCACGCTGAGTGTCGGCGATGATTCGCCGGTGGTCGTCTCCGTTGACGCCGGCAACAATTCCATGGTGGGTATCAAAAACGCCATAAATAATTCCGACGCCGGGGTGACGGCAACCATTATTAATGACGGTTCCGATGCCAACGCCTACCGGCTGATATTGACCGCCGACGATACCGGGGCGGCCAATACCATCGCGGTAACTTCCGCCTTGACCGGGGGAAACAATCTCAATTTCGATACGGCCACGTTCGACACCCCGGAATTGCTGAATATGAACTCGGGTTCGGACGCGGTTATCTCGCTGGGTTCAACAGCGGCTTATACCGGTAACGAGAACAAGATTTATACTTTTACCGTGGCCGGTACCGGCGGCCAGACGGTCGGCAGCGACAATATAACCGTGAACTGGACCGACGGCACCAATTCGGGCACGATTCTGGTCACCCAGGCCGATACCGAGGTGGAACTGGTAGGGGACGGGGCCGACGGCCTTAAGCTAACTTTTTCCGCCGGGGAACTCAACGCCGGGGACACTTTCCAGGTCTCCACGTTCGCGCCCCTGTTGCAGAAAGCCTCCGACGCCAAACTGGCGATCGGCTCCACCGGCGGCAGCGGTTCGCCCATTACCATCACCTCGGACAACAATACTTTCCGGGACGTCATCGGCGGCCTGACCCTGACGGTGCAAAAAGAAACCGGCGAGGACGAATCGGTGAATATTTCCACCGATGTCGACGTGGCGGGTATTAAAAGCACTATCCAGGCCTTCATCCAGCGGTACAACGACGTTATCGATTATATCGACAAGCAGAACACCTATAACACGGAGACCAAGGAGTCCGGGGTTCTGTTCGGAGATTATTCTATTCAGACCATGCAAAATTCCATGCGGCGTACCTTTACCTCTAAAGTCGAGGGCATCGATTCGCAGTACAATCAGCTTTACGCCATCGGTATCCGGACCGGGACCGACGGGAAACTGGCCATCAAAGACAGCAGCCGTTTCGAGGAAGCGGTACGGGAAAACCTGGACGACGTCATCAAGCTGTTTACCAATTCCGGCAATGGCACCAACAACAGTATATCCTTTATTTCTTCCACCGCCGATACCGTAATCGGGGAATACGAGGTGGATATATCCCAGGTGGCGACTCACGGTCGTTTTCAGGGGGGCGGCATCGCCGACCCGGCGTTAAGCCCTATTACTCTGAACAACACTAATAACCGCCTGAAACTGGTGGTGGACGGCCTGGAATCGAATGAACTCGTCCTGACTGAAAAGACTTACAACTCCAGCGAAGAGCTTATCAGCGAGCTCCAGTCGAAAATTGATAACGATGACAAAATAGGCAGCCGGGGTCTGACCGCAGAATGGGTCAGCACCGGCAATACCGGTTATGTCAACCTGGTCAGTTCCACCTACGGGGCCGGCTCGAAAGTCAATATCAAAACGTCGATCGCCAACACCGCATACACCGCTCTGGGTCTGCTCACCGGGGTTAATTTCGAGGGTCTCGATGTTGAAGGGACCATCAACGGCGAGGAGGCGGTAGGACGCGGCCGGTTTTTAACAGGCAAGGAGGGCAACGCCAATACCGAAGGTTTGAAACTGGAAATTACTTTAGACGTCTCGGACCTGGCGGACGGACCCGAAGGGACGATCTCGCTGGCCAAGGGGTCCGCGGCAAAACTCGATGACTTGCTCGACAGCCTTACCCGAAGGGGTGACGGTTTCCTGGACAGCCGGATTAGAAGTTATCAAAACCAGGTAAATAACCTCAAGGACAGGATCACGGAATTCGATGAGAGACTGGCAGTCCGACGGGGCTCCCTGCAGCAGCAGTTCAATAAAATGGAAGAAATTCTCGGTACGCTCAACGTGCAGAGTGAATACTTGACCAGCCGACTGGCCAATATCGAAGCTAACTGGAAAAAATCGTAACAGCGGAAGTAAACAGGGGAAAGGTAACAATGGCAGGTAAAGTCAGCGAATATCAGAGAAACGACACCCTGGGCAAATCACAGCTTGACCTGGTGATTAAAGTCTATGACGGGGCCATCAACGCCTTTAAAACGGCCAAAAAAAATTATATCGACAATGAAACCCAGAAAGGCTACGAGCAGCTGGAGAAGGTCAGAAAATTCGTAACTCATCTATATACCACTCTTGACTTTAAGCAGGGGGGCGAAATTGCCGAGCAGTTGAGCAAGCTTTATGTCTTCATCCTGACCCAGTTGGATGTCATCGCGGCCACCAAAGATTTGAAAAAAATTGACGATAATATAAAAATACTGAACAATTTGCGTTCAGGATGGACAGGTATCAAACAACAGGGTGCCGAAGTTCAAAAAAACGTTCCCGAGAAAGAGCCGATGATGGCTACCAGCGGACAGTTCACGACTTCGGCGTAGCATTGAGTTGTAAATGAATAATATGAACAGCAACGCGATCACTCAACTGGAGCAGGAATTACTCCGGATTTTGAAGGAAGAATATTCCTTCTACCAGTCTCTGTATATCCTGCTGGACAAACAGCGGGATTATATCAAGTTCAATAAAGATGAACATCTCCTTGACCTTTACGCCGAGATAGAACGCTGCCAGAAGAGAATCCAGGCTTCGGAAGATAAGATTACCGATATCCAGAATCTGAATCCGAAATTGTTCCGTATCGCCGCGATTCATCCCGAGATAAAGAAAATGGTCAACTGCATCGTGACCCTGGTCAAGAAGAACATCAACCTGGTGGCGGAAAACGAAGAATACGTCAAGGACCGCCATGAACGCATCAAAATGGAACTGAACGAGTTGAAAAGCAGCCGTAAGATATTGCAATATTTGAGTGACGTGGAAACATCGCCGCAATTTGTCGACGGCAAGAAATAGAAAACCGGTTTTGTTTTAGATAATATTTTTCTTCACCAATTATAGGAAGAGGGTGAGATTATGAAGATAGGACCTATGTCGAACGAACAGAAGGTTTGGGCCGGCATTCAGAAAATGAAGTCCCGACCGTCGGAAGAAAGTTTTGAAAAGAAGAAGGATACGGTTGAAATTTCTCAGGAAGCCCGGATAAAGCTGGCCGAACTGGCCGATCAAGCCTTGAGAGAAGAAAGCGGCGGGAAAGCTGTCGCCGGCGAAAGGGCCGACACCGATGAAATCGATAATAAGACCGTAACCAAAGAAGAAAACGACGGTAAAAGGATTTTAACTCCGGAAAGATTAACGGAAATCAGGAAACGGATCAGCACCGGATTTTACGACAGACCGGAGATTAAGGATAATATTATCGATAAATTAGCCGATGATATTGATATAGGGTGAAAGGTTTAGAGGAGCAATGACGACAGAAACAATGAACAACAAAGTAATTCAGGTGGTGTCGAACATAAGAAACCTGCCGACGCCGCCGATTGTTTTTCATCAAATCCAGAAAGTTATTAAGGACCCGAACGTCTCCGCCGGTCAGATAGCCTCCATCCTGTCCGAGGACCCGGCCATGTCGGTGAAGGTTTTGAAACTGACCAACTCCGCTTTTTACGGCCTGTCTCGGGAGGTGGAATCGGTCAAGCAGGCGGTTGTTATTGTTGGTATGGAAGCCATCAAGAATCTCGTCCTGTCCGCTTCGGTACTCGATATGTTCAAGGGTAAGGATATCGACCAGGAGTTCCAGGAAAAATTCTGGCGCCATTCCCTGGCCACGGCTTTCTGCGCGCGTATTCTCGCCAGGAAATTAAAAAGCCGGGGGATTGTCGATCCCGACCTCGCTTTCTCGGCCGGTCTGCTGCACGATATCGGTAAGATGGTTCTCTGCTGTTTCCTTCAGAATGAGTACAAGAAATATAATGAGGCCCACCTGACGGACCAGCAGTCCCCGACCTATATCATAGAAGAGAGGGCGCTGGGATACAACCACAGTCAAATCGGTGCTATTTTAGCGGTCCAGTGGAAACTACCATCAAAAATCGGTGAGTCTATAACCTTCCATCATAATCCCCAGAAGAATGTCGTTGAAGACCCTACGCCGTACCTGATTTGTATTGCCAATTATATCGCCAAAAAAACCTTTTATGAGAAAGACGAGGCCTACCTGATCGGTTCTCTTGACCCGAAAATCTATTCCTTTATGGATTTTCAGCCGGAAGACGAAGAGGAATACTGCGAGCTTCTGCGGGAGGAATATCTCAAATCGGAAACCTTCATGCAAATGGTTCGGTATTAATAACTGATAATACGATATAAAAAAAACACAAATGGCGCTTCGGCGCCATTTTTTTTGTGTTAATCCGCAAGTAATTTTTTAATCGTTGTCACGACCCGGATTTGCTCGTCCTCGGTCATGCCGTAATACAGGGGCAGGGTGACCGAAAGCCGGTCGGCTATGAAGGACAAAGGATAATCAAAATCATCCAGGCCGTATTTCTGGCGGTAATAACCCAGGGTATGCACGGCGTGGGTGCCCTGGCGGACGGCGATGCCGTTCTCTTCCAGAACCGCCATGAGCCGGTTGCGCTCCCGGTTCTTCTTTGCAATAATCTCGGGCGGTATTTCATGGTTATTCTCGAACCAGGCCGGGTCGGCCTTAAAGAGGCAAACGTAGGACTGGTAGGCATGGTGGTATTTATCGGGTACGAAAGGGGTTGTCAGTTCAGGGATATCGGCCAGCAGGCGGTCGTATCTTTCGGCAGCTTCGTGCCGTCCCCGGAGGATTTCCTCGACCCGGTTCATCTGAGCCGCGCCGATAGCGCCCTGGATATCCGTCATGCGGTAATTGTAACCGAGATGATAGTATTCGGGCAAAAGCGACCCGACCTGTTGCAGGTGCCGTTCCAAATCGGTTTTAGCGGCGCCGTGGTCGCGCAGTTTCCTTATTTCCGTCGCGAGGGTATCGTCGCTGGTGGTTACCATCCCGCCCTCGCCGGTGGTAACGGCTTTGCGGGGGTGGAAGCTGAAATTACCGGCCAGCCCCTCGGTTCCGGCCGGGTGGCCGTCGCGAACCGCCCCGAGTGCGCAGGCGGCGTCCTCGATAACAACCAGGCCGAACTCCCGGGCAAGGGTGTTCATCGCCCCCATATCGGCGCTGAGGCCGAACAGCGAAACCGGCAGCAGGCCTTTCGGCCAGGTCGGATTATTACGCGGCAGGCTTTTTAAATATTCCCGGATTTTGACGGGATTGATATTAAAGGTTCTCAAATCGATATCGATAAAAACCGGTCTGGCGCCGGTGTATTCGACCGCATTGGCGGTGGCGATAAAAGTGAAGGACGGCAGCAGGACCTCGTCGCCCGGCCCTATACCTGCTGCCAGAAGCGACAGGTGCAGCGCCGTGGTGCAGGAAGTGGTCGCGATTGCGTGGCGGCAGCCGATAAACTCAGCCACCTTTTTTTCGAATTGCTGCACTTTGGGACCCTGGACAACCCAGCCCGATTTGAGCACTTCGTCGATAGCCAGCTGCTCCTCGCCGCCGAAAACCGGACGGGTGATGGGGATTTTTGCCATCAGCGGTTCGGTTAACGTCGAGGTTGCTTTTGTTTTTTCATCCAATTTAATTTTACTCATAATTATTACCTTTATAAGTTGACCGGTTGGAGCTTTTCATCTGTTTTCTCCCGTATGTTTCCCACAGTCGGGTAAGGGCGACGGTCCTGAAGTATCAAACGCCGGTTGAGGCTGTCGGCGCTCCGATAAGCCTCATCCGTCTTCTCGCCGTCGATAAAAAGCCGGTTCCACCATTCGAAACTCAATAAAGACCAGATGAGCAGGCGGTGGTTGGCCTGCCCGGTTATATGTTTATCGAGAATTTTTTCGATATAATCTTTGCGGAAATAGCCCCGGTCGAGACTTCGTTCGCTCAGGATGGTGCCCTTGATATAGCGCACCAGTTGCTGCATGTACCAGGACTGGTCGGGCGGGCTGAAACCCTGTTTACGGCTTTCGATTATTTCCCGGGGCAGGATTTTATCCATCGCCCGGCGCAGAATATATTTTCCGGAAACGTTGATATCACTGCGGGCGGATTCCGTCCAATGGTCGTTGAGCATGTATTTCGAAGGTATGCGGGTGGTGAAATCGGCCAGCTCGTTGTCCAGAAACGGCACGCGCGATTCCAGCGAGTGGGCCATACTCAGCTTGTCCTCGATAACCAGGATACCGTGAAGGAAGGTCTTGGCGTCGACGTAAAGCGCCTTGCGGAAAAAATCGCTGAACGAGTTTTTGGCAATGACCCGGTGCAGGGAATCGAACGGCAGATAGACGCCGAACTCTTTCTGCGCCCGCGGCGTGAAAAACCGCTTGAAATCTTTATCGACGACCAGCCTTGACCAGTAATTATAAGTGGCTTTTTCGAACTCTTCCGGGGTGCGGCAGTTTTTGAAGACCTCGTAGCGCCAGGGGTACCCGCCGAGGGTTTCATCGCCGCCCGGCCCGGCCAGGACAACCTTGACAAATTTGCTGGCCAGTTGTGAAAGATAATAATGGGGGTAGGACATGCCGACCCGTAAATCTTCGCTGTGCCGGATTACGCGGGGGAGAGCCCATTCCAGGTCCCCGGCGTGGATTATCATCTGGTAATGCTCGGTTCCGAACTGCCGGGAAATAAGCTCGGCTTTCTGTCCTTTGTCGAACATGCTTTCGATACTGACCGCCGTGGCGACGTCGAATCCCCCCGTGAACGTCATCAGGCGGGGGATATGGCGCGAGGCCAGGGCGGTGATACTGCCCGAGTCCAGGCCGCCGCTCAGATAACTGCCGACCGGGACGTCGGAAACCAGCTGGCGTTTGACGGCCTTATCGAGACGTTCGTGCAGCTTTTCGATAAAATATTTCTCGCCGCGGTCGGTCATTTCTTCGTAATTGAAATCCCAGTACTGCTGTTTGGTAATATGTTCGTTTTCGATGGCCATAAAATGACCGGGCTCGAGCAGCTTGGCCCCTTCGAACAGGGTGGTCTCGCCAAAAGTGTTCTGGAAGGTGAAATATTCTCTCAGGGCCCGATAGTTCAAACGGGCCTGCACGCCTTCCACCTGTAAAAGAGCTTTTATTTCCGAAGCGAAACAGAAATTGTCGTTTTGCACGGTGAAATAGAGGGGTTTGGCGCCGTAGCGGTCGCGCACCAGGTAGAGCCGGTTGTGGCGGCCGTCCCAGAGGGCGATAGCGAATATGCCGTTGAACATTTTAAAACAGCTCTCGCCGTGTTCCTCGTAGAGGTGGATAACCGCCAGCCGCCGGTGGCCCAGGGCGAAATTGAACTCGTCGTCCGGCCCGCGATGTTTCATGACATCACACATCTCCTTCAGACAGTGAGCCGGGACGGGCTTGCGCTGTAAATTATATATACCAGCTATTCCACACACACTCGGTGTGGTTGCATAAACCATGCCAAGCCGGTTGTTTAAAGGGAGAAAACAACAGACGTAAGGAGTTGTTTGTTTGTTGGTTACGATATAAAATTAGCGTGCGGGTATGTTACAATTCAGACCGTTGGAAGTGATGGAATAGATTTCACGAATTGACGGAAATAATTTCTCTTTTAACAACTCATTTCTCAGGCCACTGGAATTCGGTCGAATTTTGATATGCTAGATTTTGCGGTTGCTGAGATATGCCGGTTCCGCCAGTCGATAAGTTGGCGCAGGCCGTCTTCCAACTCTACCGTCCAGCGGAAACCAAGGTCGCGCTCGGCGGCGGTCGGGTCGCCCACCCGGTTGGTAACGAAAGTCTGCCCGGCCGGCTCGTACCTGATAGCCTGCTCGCAGCCGGTGATTTTTAAAATCAGTTCGGCCAGTTCTTTTATCGAGGTCTTGATGCCTCGACCGACGTTATAAAATCCGAAAGGCGGGTCGCTCTTGAGGGCGCAGACGTTGGCCCGGGCGACATCGCCGACATAAATGAAGTCATAAGCCTGGGAACCGTCGCCGTAAACGACCGGGGGGAGACCTTTATCGAGGTTATCGAGAATTTTTATCATCACGGCGATATAGGTGCCCCGGTAATCCTGGCGGGGGCCGTAAACGTTCATATAGCGCAGGCTGACCCCGTTAAGGCCGTAGCGCTTATGATAGGCTTTGAACATGTGCTCGCCGGCGATTTTGGAGGCGCCGTAAAAGGTTTCGTTATTGTAAGGATGGTTCTCAGTCATCGGCTCTTCGACCGCGTCACCGTACACCGAGGCCGACGACGAATACACGAGCCGCTTGATATTATAGGCGGCGCAGGCTTCCAGGACGTTGAACGTCCCGCGGATATTGACGTCGAAAGCCGCGCGGGGATATTCGTAACACTACAGGAACCACAGGGCGGCCAGGTGCACCACGCCGTCGATATTTTTCATGGCGGCATCGAGAATATCCGTCTGCAGGATATCGCCGCCGATTTCAAACAGCCGGCAGCGGGGGTCCTTGAGGGCCTCTTTGATATTCTCATGTGTCCCGCGTCAGAAATTATCGTAAATTATGACTTCTTTAATATCTTCCTTCAACAGCTCCTCGACCACGTGGGAGCCGATCAACCCCGCCCCGCCGTTTACCAGTATCCTTGAACCTCTAAGTTCCATTTTTTATATTCTTTAAATCCAAAATTTACAAATATCATCCAATCGGTATAAACCGGGCGCGGCAACCCAGGTGAAAACGGAGATAGGCTTCCTCCAGTTCCGTTCTTTTCTTCGTATACTTTTTTGTTTCCAGGCTGAAACCGGAAACCCGTCCGCCGTAGTTTTTGGCCTCGCCCTGCCGGGCGATGATAAACGACGGTTCATCGGTGTCGTCAATAATGTCGGGGAAGCTGTTCACGAACACGATCCGGCCCCGGTATTCAGGATGAGCTTGATAAAACTCCTCGGCGTATTCTTTCAGCATCTCGAATTTTTCGTTGAGCGTGACTTCGCGATACGGTTTCAGCTTGTCGGTGACGTCCCGGGCCGGCACGCCTGAATAACAGTGCCTTGGCTCGGTTGATTTTGTCACCACCGAACCGTGCAGGATAATACTGCCGTTGGCCATCGTCACGCCCGGTGAGATGGAAATATTGCAGCCGGTCAGCCAGACGTTGTCCTCGATAGTCACCGGCGCCTGGCCGTAGAAATTACAGCCTTCGAGAAGCTCGCCGCTTTCGACATGGGTCCAGATATAGCCGTTTAAAGCCAGCCGGACGTTGTTGCCGATAGTCAGCTTCTCGGAGGCGTTCAAAACCGAGTGCTGCCCGACATAGCCGTTATGGCCGATGCGGCAGGGGGCGTAGCCGTTTAAAAGCAAGTGATTATGCACGGCGCAGTAATCGCCGATAGTCAGTTCGGGAATCATGATTTGGGAATCGTAACCGATGAAGGTGTAATCGCCGATATTGACCGACTTGCCCTGTCCCCGAACGGCGCTGAAGGCGCAGTTACGCTCTATCGATGATTTGTAGCCCAGTTCGAACTCTTCGACGTTAATTTTCACATCGTCCGCCACCCGGCTGCGACTCGCGAGAACCAGCTTCCGTCCCTTAAAATGAAAATTATCGCCGATAGTCACGCCGCGGCCGAGGTGAACCTCGCCGGCCTCTATCCGGCAGTTACGGCCGAACGATATTTCCGGGTCGATATCTTTGACGCGGGCGGTTATGTCCGGTCGGTCAAGCGTCCCGGTCGGATTTTCTATGTTTGTGTTCTCCATTTACTATCCTATAGCGCAATTTAATGAGTGTATTTCATGTAAAATGATTTGGGCACCAGATTAAGTTTATACATCAGCCAGAAAAAGGGCCGCATTCTTTCGAACGTCTTTTTATAGGTTTTGAAATCCTTGAACGTTTTCACCGGCTGGGTCATGACGCGCTGGAATTCGGCGTCGGAGAAACCGAGCCGCTTTTGTATCATCTCGATAAGTTCCGAATCGAACTTGAGTGGCTCTTGCATAAGCTCGAGACCTTCGGCGCGGGTCATCTGCCCGGAGCGTATCAGGGCGGAATAACCGTTCACGCGCTGGTCGATACCGAAACGAAGAGGGAAGATGTAGGTGTGGTTGAAATGGGTCATGCGGTTTTCAAGGTGATGCCCGCCGTACCATTGCCAGCCATACTGGTCGGCCAGGAACTGTTTGGTCTTTTCTTTCCGGTAGTCTATATAATAGAGCGGCCGGATGCGCTTGACGCGGTTGAAGAGCATGTACCTCAGGAAAGTCGTCAGCCACAGGTTGGGGAAGGTTTTCAGTTTCATGGAGCCGTACCGTTTCATGACGCTGTGGATATATTTGCCGTCGACATAGCACCAGCCCAGCGGGGCCACGCCCTCGGTGCGGAATGAATGGCCGTTGAAAATATACTTAATCCCGTGTTTGGCGGCGGCCATATACAGCGTGGTGGCCAGGCCGATGTCGGTGGCGGCGTCTATTTCCGGCACCCCGGCCAGCATGAAGGCCCGGAAGATGTCGTTGTATTCTTCATTGTCCACCACATAAGTGAACAGGTCAACCTCGAGCTTGTCCAGGATGTTGTGAATGTTTTCGACGGCTATCTGGGAGTTCCAGGTATTGTCGTAATGCGCCGCCAGGGGGCGCAGGCCCAGCTCCTTGGTAATATGGAGGAGGTACGAGGAATCGCAGCCGCCGCTGACGTCCACGACGACATCGTATTCTTTGCCCCGGCCGTCTTTTTTGATCCGGTCGGCGATTTGTCCAAGTCTTTTCCGGCCTTCCTCACCGGTGGGGTATTCCTGTTCCAGCCGCTCCATCATGCGGCAGTAGGAGCAGACACCTTCGTCGTCGAACGAAATGCCGTGGGTGTTTTCATCGTAGAGGCAGCGCGTGCAGCGGACGATGTCGCGGTCGGCGGGAAACGGTTTTTGCATTTTCGCCACCCAGTCCGGCAGCTGTTGTTATTTGGTTAAAGTCAGTGTCATAAAAGTTCCCCGTTGTTATCAGTCCAGAACCTTGCTTAATTCCCGGCGGTAGGGGAAATTGATCAGCACCGCCCGGTTTTTTCCCTGGTAAACGACCATACTTCCTGCCGCTACCGCCGAGGCGCCGCCATCCTTGACGGCTTTCTCGAAATCCGTTATTTCCCCGGCGCCCCCGCAGGCGATAACGGGAATATTGACCATGCGGGTGACCTGCTTGATAAGCTCCAGGTCGTAACCTTCCATCGTCCCGTCGCGGTTTATCGAGGTCAACAGTATTTCCCCGGCGCCCATTTTCTCGGCCATGATCGCCCATTCCACCGGGGCGCGGCCGGTCGCCTGCCGCCCGCCGTGGGTATAAACCTCGTAACCGCCGAAAACCTTTTTCCGGGCGTCGATCGACACCATGACGCTCTGGCTGCCGAAGCGTTCGGCCAACTGGGTTATAAACGCCGGTGATTCGACCGCGTGGCTGTTGACGGCGATTTTTTCCACCCCCAGGCTGAATATCTCCCGGGCGTCGTCGATATCACGAATCCCCCCGCCGTAGGTGAAGGGCATGAAACATTCGCCGGCGATTTCATCGATTATCCGAAAAGGCGGTTTCTTGTTTTCCGGGGTGGCGGTAATATCCAGTACTATCAGCTCATCGACTTCCTTCTCGTTGTATATTCTCACGGTGTTGACAGGGTCGCCGATATAGGCGGGGTCCTTGAACTTGATCGTTTTGACCAGACCCCGGTTGCGCAGCAGCAAACACGGCATGACTCTTGTTTTCAACATTTCAGCTTTGCTCCACAAAGTTTTTTAAAAGTTGCAGCCCGAAACGGTGGCTTTTCTCCGGGTGAAACTGGGTTCCCCAGATATTGTCATGATGAACCGAGGCAGGAAACTCGTAACCGTAATCGGTTATAGCCAGAACATCGCGACTGTTCTCGCAACGGAAGTGATAGGAATGCACGAAATAAAAGCGCGGTTCATCGATATTTTTAAATAGAGTATTTTCATTCACGACCGAGACCGAGTTCCAGCCCATGTGGGGGACTTTCAAATCGTTTAGAGGGCTGTTAAATTTAAATCTGACGATATCCCCCTTGATCCAGCCCAGGCCGGGAAGGTCGCCTTCCTCGCATCTTTCGGCCAGAAGCTGCATCCCCAGGCAGAGGCCCAGCAGGGGTGTCTTGTCCTCGAGTACTTTTTCGTTCAGGATATCGAGAAGGCCGAGTTTTCGGATATTGGCCATGCCGGTGTTGAAGGCACCGACACCGGGGAGAATGAGCCTGTCGGCGTTTTTAATATCGTCCGGCCGTGAGGAAATCACCACCGGGACGTCCAGCTTTTTGAGCATATTCAAAATGGAGCCTAAATTGCCGCTGTGGTAGTCAACGATGGTCAGCATAATGTCTTTTCTCCGAGAGCAAATAGTTCCTGCTTATATTATAGGTTTCCTAAAAACGTTTTTCTTCCGGTGTTACAGGCCTCTTCGAGACAGTGAAATACTCTTCCGTTACCCGCCAAGGGTCAGGTTCCTCAAAACCGATTCGTTGCCGGATCAGGTTGTTTTTACTCACGGGTACACTGTCAGCAGGATCTGTCGTAACTGAAGGTTCTGATTTCGCTTCGAGATTGCGGTTACCTGATCGCGGCTCGGTCGTGGTCCGGCCGATAATCTTTTCAAGACTTTTAAGCTGTTTTTCGAGGGGGAAGTTTTCCTCCACAAATTCCCGGTAGGCGCGGGGCGAATACTCGTTCTCGGTCACCAGTCGGATAAAATCCTCAAGGTCGGTCCAGATGTATTCGGGGGGGTATATCCCCCGAGCGCCGACAAAATTGTGAATGACCGGTTTCAACCCACAGGCCATGGCTTCCATCAGCCTCACCGGGTGACCTTCCATCACCGAGCTGCAAATAATATAATGCTTGTCTTCCAGCCACGAGGGTACGTCGTCAATCCAGCCGTCGAAATGAATATTCTCCTCGAGACTCAATTCCTTTATCATCTGGTCAAAATACAGCCGGTAGCGGACGTCCTTGACCTCGCCGCCTATATGGAGATGGTAATCCCGGTCGCGTCGAACCAATTCATGGAAAGCGTGAAACAAAAGCATCGGTCCTTTTTTGTAGTTTAGCGAACCGAGAAAGGCCAGGTTTTTACCGGGGTTCTTGTCTTTGAGTACGAAACGTTCCAGGTTGATGCCGTTCGGGACGGTATGAATCCTGACTTTTTGGGAAAGCTGGGGGACCTGTTGCTGTACCATCGCGCGGATATGGTCGGCGACAAAGATCAAATCGTCGATTTTATCCCAGTTGATTTTCGTTGCGAACCCCCGCATGGCCTCGTCGCTGTGCAGGCGGCAGATGGTGTGTTTGTTTTCCAGTAAATCATTATTGTGATTGGAAAGGATTATGGCCAGTTCGTTGGCCCATTCCAGCCAGACGATGTCGGCCCAGATGACACTGGCCTCGATTTCCTTGATGTCGTCACTGTAACAGGTCCTGACCTCATAGGTCTTTTGAAAATGGTTGACTATGCCGGGCAGGAAAGAATCCCATTTGGGTAGGGCTAGAAAAGCGATTTTTCCTTTTTTATGGAAGTCGGCGTCGATTTCCGCGAGCACCCGGGTAATGTCCTTATCCTGCGGGTACTGCGCCAGGTATCTTTTCAGAATGATCCGGGCCGAGGGGGACTTGACCGTCCGGGTCAGCTCCGAATAATTGAGCAAAGCGTCCTTGTAAAACGGGTCGATAGCCAGCGAGCGGGTAAAATAGTCGATAGCCTGTTCGATATCATGTTTCTGAAGGGCAATCACGCCCAGGTTATTATAGGCTTCTTTTTGTTCGGGATTTTGCTGGATGATATCGCGGAAATACTTTTCCGCGTTATCGATTTGACCCCGGGCGAAGAGTTCCTCACCCTTTTTGATTAAATCCATAAATCGGGTGTTTCCTATACACAAGTTATTGTCTTTTATAGTCGTAATTATCGGCATCTTATGTTCAAAACTTGAACAGCCAAAAGAGGGGAATATTTTATGTTAACTGATATTTTTTTATTTGAAATATAAGGGGACATATATTATCCTGTTTATTGTTGGTTTTAAGGACTTTGGCCGATTTAAACTGTTAGATACCAATAGATTTATATCGCCCGACCGGTTAAAATATGCTTGACAAGTTCGATATTAATTTATAAACTTGAAGTTCTGAAAATTTTGGTGTTATCAAAATGTTAGAGGGGCGATTAGCTCAGTTGGTTAGAGTACTTGCTTGACATGCAAGGGGTCACTGGTTCAATTCCAGTATCGCCCACCATTAATTTGCGGGCTGCCATGGTCGGATTTTGAAGTGCCTGGCACCCGCGTTTATTTAAAAAGTGTGAAAGAAGATGTCACAGGTTAATATAAAATTCCCCGATGGTTCGGTTAAGGACTATGCCGCCGGGACGACCGGTTATGAAATCGCCAGGTCGATTTCTCCCCGCTTGGCCAAGGAAGCTATTGTGGCTCGGGTCGCCGGTGAGCTGCGTGATTTGCATTACCCGATACCCCGCGACGCCGAGGTAGAGATATTGACTTTCAACGATCCGGACGGCAAGAAGGTCTTCTGGCATTCCAGTTCGCATATCATGGCCCAGGCGGTGCAGGAGCTTTTCCCCGGCGTCAAGCTGGCGATCGGGCCGCCCATCGACGAAGGCTGGTATTACGATTTTGAGGTGGAACGGCCGTTCACCCCCGAAGACCTGGAGAAAATTGAGAAAAAAATGGCGGAGATTATCGCCGAGAACGCGCCTTTCCGCTGTGAATATAAGTCCCGCGAGGAAGCGATTAAGTTTTACCGTGAATTGGACGCCCCTTACAAGGTGGAGCTTTTGGAGGATTTGGCAGACGAGACGGTGTCGTTTTACTATGATTCACGCTTCGTGGATTTGTGCCGCGGACCGCATATCCCCAGCACCGGGATTGTGAAGTCCTTCAAGCTTATTGCAAGCTCGGGCGCCTACTGGCGCGGGGACGAGCGCAACTTGATGCTGCAACGGATTTACGGCGTTGCCTATCCGAAAAAATCGATGCTCGAGGCTTACTTGCACCGGCTCGAGGAAGCCAAAAAACGCGACCACCGCCTGCTCGGCAAACAGCTAGAACTGTACACCATTAACGACGAAGTCGGGGCTGGGCTGGTGATGTGGCTGCCGCGGGGAGCGAGAATACGCAACGAGATTGAAAATTTCTGGCGCGAGGAACACCTGAAATACGGTTACGAGCTGGTTTACTCGCCCCATATCGCCAACCTCGATTTGTGGCATCGCAGCGGTCACACCGACCACTACGCCGAAGAAATGTACCGGCCGATAGAGGTTGACGAGCGGAAGTTCCAGATTAAACCGATGAACTGCCCATTTCATATCAGCATGTATAAGACGCGTATCTGGTCCTATCGGGACTTGCCGCTGCGCTGGGCTGAGCTGGGTACGGTTTACCGCTATGAAAAGCCGGGGGTTTTGCACGGCCTGATGCGGGTGAGGGGTTTTACCCAGGATGATGCCCATCATTTTGTCACCCCGGAGATGATGGAGGACGAACTGGTCTGGCTGCTGGATTTCTGCTCGCATATCCTTCGCTCGTTTGGCTTTACGGATTATAAGATATTCCTGTCCACCCGGCCGGAGGACGCGATCGGCGACCCCGAGGACTGGGTTAAAGCCGAAAATGGCCTGCGCCGGGCACTTGACAAAAGCGGTTTTAAGTACGATGTTGACGAGGGTGCCGGAGCTTTTTACGGCCCCAAGATTGATATAAATATTATGGACGCCATCGGCCGCAACTGGCAGTGTTCGACAATTCAGTTCGATTTCTCGCTACCGGAGCGGTTCGACCTGAATTATATTGACAGCGACGGGAAGCAGAAACGCCCCTTCATGATTCACCGGGCGTTGCTGGGTTCGATTGAGCGGTTTTTCGGGGTTCTAATCGAGAACTATGCCGGTAATTTCCCGCTCTGGCTGGCCCCGCTGCAGGTTAAAGTCCTGCCGATTACCGATAGTTTTAACGACTACGCCCGGCAGGTGGTGGACAAACTCAAAGCCCGGAATATTCGGGCGCAGGCGGATGAGCGGTCCGAAAAAATCGGCGCCAAAATTCGTGACGCCGAATTGATGAAAGTCCCGTATATGTTTATTGTCGGGGCCAAGGAAGCCGAGGTTGAGAAAGTCTCGCTTCGTAAGCACGGTCAGGGCGATTTGGGCCCCATGACGATTGACGAAAGTATTGAGCTTTTGCTCAAGGAAATAGAAAGTAAAGGCTTAGAG
>Ga0210003_1000091_pt1 | contig 78310 bp, 76 predicted proteins | sample LantaG_FD_182804 | JGI IMG/M metagenome (GOLD analysis project Ga0210003, IMG submission 182804) | Deep subsurface microbial communities from Baltic Sea to uncover new lineages of life (NeLLi) - Landsort_02402 metaG (SPAdes) (version 2) | ecosystem: Environmental > Aquatic > Marine > Oceanic >... | reverse complement strand
CCCCGTCGTGCCTCCTGACACGACGTTGCTGCGTAAAAACTCCCAATTCAAAAGCAAAAAACACAAATCATTCTCTCTCTCTTTTATTGTTTGTTGTTGTCTCTTTCTCTCTATCTCGAAAAACCAAAACTCTCTCCCCGTTCTCTTTAACTCTCTCTCTTTCTCTTTCTCTCTCTCTCTCCAAATCTTCACTCCATCGGCGTCGGCGCGTCGGCAGCGGGGGCCGGAAGCGCAGCAGCAGCAGCAGCCGGAGCTTCAGTAGCAGCAGGAGCGGCAGGAGCAGCGGCGACAGCAGGAGGAGCAGCTTCGGCAGCAGGAGGAGCAGCTTCGACAACAGCCGCCGCCGCCGGAGCTTCAACAGCGGCCGGTGCCGCCGCCGGAGCTTCAACAACAGCAGGAGCAGCAGGAGCAGGACCAGGAGCAGCAGGAGCAGCCTCGACCGCGGGCGCGCTCGCCGTCCCGCCGGTGATCTCCGCGGCTCTGGCGATGCTCGCAGCGGCGGCGGCGGCAGCGTGCTCGGCCGCCCTGGTGGCAGCGGCGGCGGCGGCGGCGGCGGCCTCCTGCTTGGCCGCCGCTTCCGCTGCAGCCTCCTGCGCCGCCTTGGCGGCGGCGGCCGCGGCCGCCTGAGCGGCGGCGGCCTTGGCCGCGGCGGCCTCCTCCTCCTCCTTCTTCTTGGCCGCCAGCGCACGCACGTCCAGCCACTTTTCGAAGCGCGCCGCGGACTCTTTCGACGCCGGGGCGCGCAGGCCGGAGACGGCAGGAGCAGGGACAGCAGCGGCAGCAGCACCATCACCGGCGGCAGCGGCTGCGGCGGCCCTCTTCTGCTTCTTCGCGGCGAACGCGCCGAGCTTCCAGAAGGCGTCCTCGGTGTCAAGCACGTACGAGACCTTGCTGGTCGCGCAGGCGATCTTGCACTCGAGCCCGTTGCGAACGTGGGCGCCTGTTGTTTGGGGGGTTGAGGTAAAAGAAAAAGAAAAGAAAAGGAGTGAGTTTTTTTTCGTTTTTTGAAAGTTTCGTTGAAAAAGGAAAAAAAGAAGAAAAGAACTCCAACCAACTCACCAGCCAAGGCCGCCAGCGCGGCCTCGTCGGCGGCGTCGGCGTCGGCGGGCGCCACGCGGTTGGCGCGGCGGCGCGCGCGGCGCTCGCGGCGGCGCTTGGCGCTGGCGTCGCTCGCGCCGCTGTCGGAGCTCTTCCGCCTGCTCTTGCTCTTGCTCTTGGCCTTTTTCGCCCCCGCTCCTTCTTCGCCGTCGTCGCCGCTCTTTTCGGCATCCGAATCAGACTCGTCGTCGTCGTCGTCGTCCTCGTTGTCCTCGTCGCCCGGAAGCACAAACACGACGGCCTTGGCGACGGCAGGGGGCAAGCACCTCTTCAAAAAGGGGCGAGGGTTGGTCCTCTTCTCCTCGTCGCCAGAGCCGTCGCCGTCGTCGCCGCTGCCTCCTCCACCTCCGCCGCGGTCGCTGCCAGCGCCGTCGTTGCCCGGGGCCTCGCCCCTCGCGACGGCAGCGGCCCTCTCCGACCTGCTGACGCGCCCGCTGCCCAGCGCGCCGTTGTTGCGCATGTGCGCCAGCTCCGCAGCCGTGGGGCCGTCGTCCTCGATCAGGCGGCGGAGGTAGGCTGCGAACTCGGGAGGGGGCTGCCCGCCACCGGCGGCGGCCGCGGCGGCAGCGGCCGCGGCCGCCGCCGCGCCGGCGCCTCCGCCGTCGGCGCTCCCGTCCGCCAGCGCCACGCCCAGGGTCTTCCCGTCCGGAAGCAGGGCCAGCCTGATGCCCACGCCAGCGGCAGCGGCAGCAGCTGCGGCGGCGGCGGCCTCGCGGCCTCCGTCCCGGCCCCCACCAGCACCAGAAGACAGGAGGACGTCCCCGGGTCCGCCGACGCCGCCGCCGCCGAGCAGCACGCGCGCGTTGGCGGCATAAACGGCGTCGCTCCTCGCCGCGGGCGCCCTCGCCTGCTCGTACGAGTGCAGCTCGAGCAGCTTGGCCGCCCCTCCGGCGGCCGCGTCGTCGCTCAGGATCGCCTGGATCTGCTTGACCAGCTTGTAGATCAGCTTGTCGAGCGTGAACAGCACGTACGAGTTGGTTCCCAAAAGAGCGCGAACGGCGTCCTCGTACGCCGACGCGTCGAGGGTGCCGTCGATCAGGTCCGAGACGAGCGCTCGGAACTTGGAGTAGAGGGCCGCGGCGTCGGCGTCGAGCGCGGGCAGCGGGGGCCTGCAGGCCGGGGCCGGGGCGGCGGTGGGGCCTCCTCCGGAGCCGCCAGCTCCTCCTGGACCTGCTCCAGCTCCTCCCGGACCCCCTCCAGCTCCTCCTCCGGCGGCGGCCGCCGCGGCCTCGTCCTCGTGCGCGGCGTCGTCGTCGTCGTCGTGGTGTTTTGGGCCCTGGCCTCCCGGCCCTGCGATCGTCCCGCCGGCCGCGGCGTGCTCCGCCGCGGCCACGCAGCAGAGCACGGCCCTGCGGAGCCTGTCGTAGAGCAGGTGGTGGAGGCGCGCGAGGACGTAGAAGGGCTCGGAACCGTAGAAGACGCGGAGCGGCGGGGGAGGGGCGTCGACGACGGCGGTCGTCGCGGCGGAAGCAGAAGAGCCGTTTTCGAGCTTCAACGCGGCGGCGGCAGCAGCGGCGGCGGCAGCAGGCGCCAGCGGCCTCGCCCCGGCCAGAGAATCGACGTCGTCGTCTTCTTCCTCCTCCTCTTCTTCCTCGGCCTCTTCGTCGGAGGCGCCAGCCGGGGCAGGCGTTCCCTTTTCGCCAGCAGCAGCGGTGGCAGTAGCAGCAGCAGCGTCGGAGTCTCCTCCGTCGACTTCCATCGCCGCCGCTCCCGCCGCGCTCGCCTTTGGCGGTCGGCCGCGACGGCCACCGCCGGCGCGGTTGCTCGCGTTGGGCCCGGCGCCCTCCTCGTCGTCGCCGCTCCTCGCCACCTCCGAGTCGTCCTCGTCGCCGTCCTTGCCCATCTCGGCGAGGCCGTGGTGCTCGCCGCCGGGCGCGGAGGCGGCCTTGGCCTTTTTCGCCGCCTCCTCTTCCGCCGCTGCCTCGGCCGCGGCGGTTTCGGTCGCCGACTTTTTCGGTTCCCTCGCCGCCAGCGACGCCTCGGCCTCCGGCCTCGCCGGCAGGCCCAGCATCGGCTCGACGAACTCGCACCACAGCCTCACGGCCTTGCCGGCGCCGTCGGCGGACAGGACCTCCGCGGCGGCGGCCTTGACGATCGTGAACACGTCGTCGTGGATCGACGCCTCCTTGAAGTCGAGCTCGAGGTCTGGCGGCGCGGCCGATGCGGCCGCGGCGGCCGCGGCGGCGGCGGCGCACGAGGCCGCCGTGGCCGCTGCGGCGGCGGCTGCGGGCGTCGGCACGGGCAGAGGGGGCGCCGTCGGGTCCCTCGCCGCGGCCGCGGCTGCGGCGGCCTGCGCCGCGGCGACCGCGGCAGCGGCCTGCCCAGACCTCCTCCGCTCGCACCCCTCGCGCAGCGACGCGAGCAGCGCCTTGGCCGACAGGTTGCGCTTGTCGGCCTGCTTGAAGTAGAACGAGCGGTGGTCGAGCGACTTGGAGTAGTTGGCCTCGTAGACGCGGGCCCAGTTGCCGGCCATCTCGACTTTCACCTTGCGCCACTCGGCGTCCTTCTGGGCCAGGCGGGCCAGGACCACGGGTAAGGCCACGACGGGGTTCTTGCGGACCAGGTCGACGACCGACGCGCCGTGCTCGCCGTAGATGCGCGCGATCGCGCGAAAGTGCACGCCGTTGAGGGCGCCCTCGGGGAGGCGCCAGGCCGCGCGGGCCTCGGCGGTGGCCTGGGCCTGGGCCGCCGCGGCGGCCTCCTCGTCGAGCTCGGCTGCAACAGGGGCGGGGGCGGGCTCGTCGGCGGCCGCGGGGGGAGCGGCGGCGGCGTCGGAGGCGGGAGGAGCAGCAGCGGCAGCATCAGAAACGGGCGCGTCTGTCGCCGCCGGAGCAGCAGCAGCAGCTCCTTCACCTCCTCCGTTTGCGTCCGCCGCAGGAGCAGCAGCAGCTGCCGCATCAGCAGGAGCTGCCGCATCGGCAGGCGCAGCAGCAGGAGCTTCAGCAGCAGGCGCAGGAGCAGCAGCAGCAGCAGCCTCGGCCTCCTTCTCCTTCGCGGCAGCAGCAGCAGCAGCCGCCGCCGCCGCCGCCGCCGCCGCGGCGTGCCCCATCCCCAGCCCCTCGATCTCCTCGACCAGCGGCGCAATCGCCCGGATCGCGCCCGCTCCCGGCTCGATGCACATGTCCAGCTCGTACCTGTCGTCCTCGGCGCGGAACAGCGCCTCCTCGTACTGGTTCTTGCGCATGTGCTTGAACGAGTAGTCCTCTGACCCGGAGGTCACAGAGACCCAGGCGTCGTTCAGCACAGAGTCCCCCAGCGGCGTGCGGCCCGACGACGCCAGCCGCGGGTAGCCCGGCGGCAGGCGGACGTAGGAAGTCGTGCAGCGCTCCCAGCCCGAGACGTCGAGCTCCGAGATCGCCCTCGTCACGTACTTCTCGCCCAGGCTCGGGCCCAGCTGGCCACCGGCGGCGCCGTAGCGCCCTCCTCCGGCCCCGCCGCGGCCTCCTCGGCCGTAGCTGCCGGCAGCGGCGGCTCCTCCGCGGCCGCCGGCCCCGCCTCGACCGCCGGCGGCGCCGCCGGCACCGCCCACGCCGTCGTCGCCGCCGCCGCCTGCGCCGTCGAGCTCCGCGACCTCGCAGCGCGCCAGGAAGTCGTGAAAGCCCGCCAGCAGGTCCGGGAAGCGTCCCAGGATGTCGGCGACCATCCCCTGGAGCTCCTGGCGGGTGACGATGTCCTGCGCGAACAGGTTGAGGCACTTCAGAAAGTCCTGGTACTGCTCTCGCGAGCGCACGCGCGAGCGGACGCGCTCAAAGTAGCTCAGCTCGCGCGCGAGCGAGCCCGGGGCCGAGGGCGGGCCGCTGGCCCCGCCGGCGCCGCGGCCGGCAGCGGCGACGGCGGCGGCGGACCCCGCCGCGATGTCGCCTTCGCCGGGAACGCCCCCGCGCGCGGCCTTGCGGGCGTGGAGCTTGCGCAAGACGCCCTGCTCCGAGAGGCCGCCGCCGCCGCCGGCGGCAGAGCCCGCCCCGCGGCCCCCACCAGCACCGCCTCCCGCGGCGTTCGCGCCTCTGCCGCCGCGCCCACCACGCCCGCGACCACCACCACCGCCGGCTGTGCCAGCACCATGAGACGAAGAAACGCCCCCGGGAGGCGACGCGTCGGGCAGGAAGTAGGTGAACTCGTCCAGCAGGTCCCGGTGCGCGCGGAACAGCAGGGCCACCTCCTCGTAGACGTTGGCGATCGTCTTCTGCCCTTTACGGTACATGTTGAGGATCTCCAGAAAGGCCTTGTAGACGCGCTCGTCCGAGGCGAAGCGCGTCTTGATCTTGTTGACGTAGTTGATCGCCTGGTCGAACTCGACGGCCTGTTTGGGAGCCTGCTGCGGCTGTGCGCGCGGAGGCGGCGGCGGCGGCTCGTCCATCTGGATCTCGTAGCCTTTGGGCAAAAAGGTGTTGAAGCCCAGGATGAGCTCGCGGTCGCCCTCGAAGAGGTCCTTGACGCGCTGGATGACGCCCTCGGTGTTGATCCTGTGAGAGAACAAGGGGAGGGGGTGGAGGTTGAAGAAGAGGTTAACGAGAGGTTGAAGAGGTTGAGTTTTTTTTCTCGTCGTCTTTTTTTCTTCTCGACCTCTTCTGACTTTTTTTGAAAAAGAAAAATTCTCTTACCTCTGCGCCTTGAACTCCTTCATGATCTCCAAGAAAGTGTCGTAGACCCTCCTGTCGCCCGCGAAGCGCGCCTTCACCTCCCTGAGGTAGGAGAGCGCGTCGTGCGTGGTGAGGCGCTGGTTGTTGTTGCCGTAGGCGACGGGGCCCGCCGACGCGGCGGCGGCGGGGCGGCTGTTGGAGGAGGAAGAGGTAAGGAGAGATTCGGGTTTTTTTTTTTTTCGAAGGTGAGTTTTTTTTTTTGAGCCGGCGGCAAGCGAGAGCGAGAGGGGCGGCGGCGGCAAAAGAAAGCAAGGGCACCAATCGCTCTCTCGCGCCCGTTAATACAGCTCTCCATCTTCACTTTCTCCCCGCACGAACTCTTCAGCGCGTCGAAAGAGGCCCCGTGGAGGTAGGGGCACGCAAATGAAAGCACGGGAACGGCGGCGGCGACGAGGGGCTTCCAATCAAGAGATGTCCCAAAAAGAGGCTTGCTTTCAGCAGCATCGTTCGCCGCTCTGCTCTCTGCTCTCTCCTTCCTTCCACCCCACCACCACCACCACCCTCTCCGCCCCGATGAAAACGGCGTCGCTCGCCGAGGGGCATCCACGCCTTCTTCGCCCCAACCACCGGCGAGGAGCAATCAAACACGTCGCATTCGTCGGCCTCATCGTGGTGGCGAAGTTTTAAAGGCGAGGAGCAAGCCTTGCCGCGGCGCGCAAAGAGGGGGGGGCGGAGGAAGCAACGAAGAGCAAAGCATCGTCGTCGTCGTTTTTTTCTTTTTTCGGCGGCAGCAGAGGAGGAGGAACTGAAAAAAGGGGAAAAAACACTAAGAAAGACATAACGCACCCCGCAGGTCTCTTGGACCCTCCCTGCCCGTCTTCCCTCACGCGCTTCATGCTTCTACGGCTTTCTGTCGCGCCCGTGAAAGGAAGAAGAGAAGGAAAAAGGAGCTCGAGAGACGACGAGTTTTTTGTTTTCTTTCTTCAAAGAAATGAGGAAGAATCGACGCTGTCGTCCGAAGAGATGCTTTTCTTGATCGGCCGGCCGGCAGAGAGGATGAGAGTTTTGAAGCCTCTCTCTTTTCGTTTCTCCCTGCTCTTTCTGCTTCTCCCTCCACGCACACCACGCGGCCAAGCTCGAAGCAAGGACGCGCGTGAAGTGGAAGAGAGAAAAGAGAGAGGAGAGAGAAAGACGCTTGGAAGAGAAGAGAATCGAGTAGTCCCCTCCTCTCTTTTTGTTTTTGCTCGGAAAGCGGCGGAAAAGGTTTGTAAGCTTCAAAGGCGGAGAGGAGCTCGAATTTTCTTTTTTCTTTTTTTTCCTTCACTTTCTCTCTCATTCCATTGCACTTGCTTTTTCTCTCTCTTTCTCTCTCTCGCGTCGCTCGCGTTCGCTTCTTCTTTCTCCCTGCAGCAGCAGGAGACAGAGAGGACACGCAGCAGCAGCAGCAGCAGCTGAGAGCCCCGCGCACTCGCCCTCAGCCCTCACCAGCCGAGGAGAAGAGAAGAACGAGAAGAGAAAGAAGAAGAAAAAAGTCAAGCGACGCCGCTCGCCATCGATTCTCTCTTCGCCCCTCTCTTTCTTTCTCTGTCCGCCTTCCAGCCCCTTGTCCGGGTCCCCCCCTTCCGTCGACCCGTGACCGCACCTGACGGACCAAGCCGGCTGCTTCTCTCCGTACCTTGGAAGAGAAAGAACGGAACAAGCATAGAACGAGCGAACGCGGACTCGGAAGGAAAAGGAAACTCATTTCTCTTTCTTTTTCGATTTCTCGATTCGCGCGCCGTTTTTCGTCTTCTTCAACCTCGACGTCGCTCGCTCTCCATTCTTTCTTCCTTCCTCAACCTTCGACGGCACCAAAAAAATGGCCGACTTCGCCGAGCTCGAGGAGGCCGACGGCGTCCGCCTCACCTGGAACGTCTGGCCCTCCACCCGCGTCGAGGCAGCCAAGTGCGTCGTGCCCTTCGCCGCGCTCTACTCTCCCGTCAAGCCCCTGGGCGCCAACGCTCCTGTCGTCTCGTACGACCCGGTCCGTTGTAAAGGGTGCGGCGGCGTTCTCAACCCCTACGCCGCGGTCGACTTCCAGTCGAGGCTGTGGACCTGCGCCCTGTGCCACTCCCGCAACGCGTTTCCGGCCCACTACGCAGGCATCTCGGACCAGAACCTGCCCGCCGAGCTCTTTCCGACGGCGACGACGATCGAGTACCAAACAGCCCCCTCGGCGCCGATCCACCCTCCGGCCTACGTGTTCGTGCTTGACGCCGCGTGCGCCGGCGACGAGCTCGCCGCGGCGCGCAGGGCGCTGGGCGCAGCCCTCGACGCGCTGCCTGACTACTCGAGGGTCGGGCTTGTGACCTTTGGCACGCACGTGCAGGTTCACGAGCTGGGTTTTTCGGAACTCGCGAAATCATACGTCTTCCAGGGCGCGAGGGAGTACACGCCCGCAGCGATCGCGTCGCAGCTGGGGCTCGGGGGCGGGCCGCCGCCAGGGATGAGGGGCCCCGGAGGAGGAGGAGCCCCCGCGGACGCTTCTTCGAGTTCGCGGTCGGGCGGCGCGCGCTTCATCGTCCCGCTCTCCGAGTGCGAGTTCACCCTCAACAACGCGCTCGACGAGCTCTCGAGGGACGCGTTCGCCCCCGCCCCGGACTGCAGGCCCGCGAGGTGCACCGGCACCGCCCTGGCCGTCGCCGCGGCCCTCGCCGCCGCCGCGCTCCCCCCGGGGTCGTGCGCGGCGCGCGTGCTGCTCCTCGTCGGCGGGCCGTCGACCGACGGCGCCGGCGCAGTCGTCGGCCGCCCGCTCGCCGAGCCGATCCGCTCGCACAAGGACCTGGCCAAGGACGCCGCGCCGCACTTCTCCCGCGCCTGCAGGCACTACGCCGCGCTGGCGGCCTCTCTGGCAGCGGCGGGCCACGCGCTCGACGTCTACGCGTGCTCTCTCGACCAGGTGGGCATCGCCGAGATGAAGCCCGCGGTGGAGAGGACGGGAGGTTTGCTGGTTCAGGCGGACACTTTCGCCAACCCTGTGTTTAGGGAGTCGCTGAGGAGGGCGCTGGGTGGTGGGGGGGGGGCTGCTGATGCTGCTGCTGCGAGCACCAGCAACGGCAATGCTGCTTTGGCCCCGCCGGAGCCGTTGGGCGTCGCCTCGAACGGCATCCTCGAGGTCGTCGCGTCGCGCGACGTCCGCGTCGCCGGGCTGCTCGGCCCGGCTTCCCCCTGCCCTCCTCCGCCAGGGGGACGCAAGAACCCTGCCCTGGCAGAGTCTTCCGTCGGGCTGGGAGGGACCACGGCGTGGAAGCTCCCCGGGCTGGACGCGAGGTCGACCGTCGCTGTCTACTTCGAGGCCGGCAGCGCCGCCGCTTCTTCGGGCTCGGCGGGGGCCAACGGAGGAGGCATCCAAGCCGGCCCGGGGGGACCCGGCGCGGCCGGCCCGCAGCTCTACATCCAGTTCGTCACCCGCTACCTCCACGCCACGGGCGCCCCGCGCACCCGCGTCACCACGCTGACCCGCCGCTGGGTCGACGGCGCGGCCGACGGCGGCGCGCTCGTCGCCGGCTTCGACCAGGAGGCCGCGGCCGTTGCCGTCGCGCGGCTCGCGACGCACAAGATGGAGACCGAGGAGGACTTTGACGCGACGCGCTGGCTGGACCGCACGCTGATCCGCCTGTGCGCGCGCTTCGGCGAGTACCGCCGCGACGATCCGGCCTCGTTCGGCCTGCAGCCGGGGCTGGCGTTCTTCCCGCAGTTTATGTTCAACCTGCGGCGCAGCCCGTTCGTGCAGGTGTTCGGCGCATCGCCGGACGAGACCGCGGCGGCACGGCTCGCTCTGTGCCGCGAGCGCGTCGCCGACGCGATGGTCATGATCCAACCCACGCTGCTCGCCTACTCGCTGAACAAGGACCCGTCGCAGCCCGAGCCGGTGCTGCTGGACGTGGCGTCGATCGCGCCCGACAGGATCCTGCTGCTGGACGCGTTCTTCTACGTCGTGGTGTTCCATGGGGTGAGTGAGGTGGAGGAAGAGAAGGAGGGAGTTGGTTTTTTTTCTTTTTTTTCCCCGAGAGAGAGAGAGCGAAGAAGAAGAAGAAAACGAATTCTTTCTTTCCCAACAATAGCAAACTCACTCTCTCTCTCTCCCAACAAAAACACCCCATCACTCACTCGATCAGGCCACCGTCGCAGCCTGGAGGCGCGCCCGCTACCAGGACTCACCCGAGCACGCCGCGTTCGCCTCCTTACTCGCGGCTCCGCGCAGGGATGCAGAGGTCCTCGCCCGCCAGCGCTTTCCCGTCCCTCGGCTGGTCGACTGCGACCAGAACGGGTCGCAGGCGCGGTTCCTGCTGGCCAAGCTCAACCCTTCGGCCACCTACTCGTCGAGCGGGGCCCCGGGGGCCTCCGCGGGCGGCTTCGGCGCGGGCGGCGGCGGCTTTGGCGCAGGAGGCGGCGGCTTTGGAGGAGGCGCCCCGGCCGGCGCCGGCGCCGAGGTCATCTTGACCGACGACGTCTCGCTGGCCGTCTTCATGGATCACCTGAAGAAGCTGGCGGTCCAGTCCTGACGGGACGCGCGCGCGGAAGGAGGGTGGTTTGGAGGAGGAGACGACGGGGACGATGACGGAAACGGAGGAGAGAGGCGGGGCCGAGAGGCGGCGCGGGCGCTCGAGCTCGCGGCGCTGGCTTGGTGAAAAAAAAAGGGGGAAAGTTTTTTCACTCCCTCCCTTCTCTCTCTCGCTCTGCCTCTTTCGCTTCTTCTTCTCTTCCGACCTCCTCTCGCGTGCGTACTCTATATGTGTGTTTTTGGTTTCCGCGTGATGATTCGAATTATGAGAGAGAGTAGAGAGAGAGAGGTGGCGGTGGTGGTGGTGGTAGAGAGAGAGAGAAGAGAAAGGAAGGGGTCGAGAGAGAGAGAAAAAAAATGAAAAAAAATGACGTTCAGATTTCTTCTTTCTTTTTTCTCTTTTCCCTCTCTTCTCTCGAGTGCTTCTCTTCTGCGAGCAGAAAGGGCGCGATGCTGGCTCTGTCGTCGTCGACCAGATCACTCTCGCTGTCGAGCACACGACGCGCAGCACCAGCAGGGAGCGCTTGCAGCGGCGGGATCGTTGTCGCTTCATCGTCGACGTTGCTGTCGTCGACGTCGCCCATGCCGCTCTCTTCTCAACAACCTTCTCGCGCGCAATTGCGATCGCTCGCCGCCTCTCCACGCCGCGCGCCAGTGGCGGCGAGGGCTTTCCGAAGCGAAGGCAGCAGCCACGCGGGCGTGACCGCCCGCTGGTGCCTGGACGCGAGGTAAAATAAAAAAGAGGTCGAATGTTTTTCGGAAGGCATTGGTTTGACGTGCTGCTGGCCAAAGAAAAAAACTCAACCCTCCTCATCCCTCTCTTTCTCCTTCTCTCTCACACTCACCCAAACGCAGGTTCGGCTCCAAGGCCGAGGCCGCGGCTCTGCTCGCAGAGTGGGCCACGAAGATCGCCCCGCGAGCCCTGAGGGAAGCCGCCGGAGGAGGAGGAGCCAACTCCTCCCCTTCGGTCCGCGTGCTCTCCGGCGCCATCGGCGCGTCCGAGTCGCGGCTCGAGGTCGAGGTCAGCGGCCTGCCCTCGCTCGCGGCGCTGGAGCTGCTGTGGGAGTCGCTGCCGCGGGAGGAGAACAGGGAGTGGCAGGAGAGGCTGGCGAGGCACGTCGTGGACGGAAGCACGCAGTGGGAGGTGTTTTACGAGCTCAGGGTCGGGGGTGTCGGAGGCGGGAGTAGTGGGAGCAGAGAAGAGGAAAGGAAACCTTCGACGTCGTTTGCTTCGACGACGAAAGCAGCAGCAGCAGCTCCTCCTTCATCGTCGTCGTCGGCGTCGGCGTCGCCTCTCCTCGTCGTCTCTGGCGACGAGGCCGCGGCGATCCTCCAAGCAGACGCAGCAGCGGCCAGGGCGGCGATCGAGAAGAGCAGCGCGAACGGGAACGGAAGCGGAGGCGCGGCAGCGAACGGTAGCCTCTCTTCCTCCTCCCCGTCGTCGTCGTCGGCCGGCAGGGGCCGGCCGCGGTCGCTCGAGCGCGCGACGGCCGCGAGGGCCCGCGCCGCGGCAGAGGCCGCGAAGCACGAAAAGGCTTCTTCTTCGCGCTCCCTTTCTTCTTCTTCTTCTTCTCCTCCGCCGATCAAAATCAGCAGCATTCTCGGCGCGGCGGCAAAGAGCAACGGGAACGGTTTCGGCGGCGAGAGCAGCACCGGCACCGGCACCGGCAACGACAACACCAACCTCGACGCTTCGAAGCTCGTTCCGGGCCAGCGCCTCCCGGACGGCAGCGTCGTCTCGACCGACTGGAAGGGCGACGTGATGATCATCAGGCCCGGAGACAGGGGGATTGCTGGGCTTTGAGAGAAACTCTTTGTAAAATTCGGGGAGAAAGGGGATTCTTTTTTGCTACAACTCGAGAAAACTTTCAACTTTCTTGTTTTTTGCGTTTTTTTCTTTTTTTCTCTACCTAGTTTTTTTTGTTTCTTTCTTCTCTACGACCTCTTCCCGGCGTCGCGGGCGAGCACCAGCGCCCTGTCGTCCGGGACAATGCCTCCTCCTTCGTTCATTACCTTACGCGGGGCGCGCTTGCGGAAGCCGACGGCGGAGTTTTGCTGTTGCGTTGCTGTTGTCGGCGGAGGAGCGGAAGAAGCGGAAGTGCTTGCTTCCGCCGCCGCCGCCGCTTCCGCCGCCGCCTTCGCAGCCGCCTCCCTCTCCGCTCTCTGCGCCGGAGAGACCGACGCCTCGGCGGCAGCGGTCGCAGCCGACGTAGCAGCGTTGGCCGCGGCCTCCACCGCGGAGGCGAAGCCGTACCAAGCCCCAAACTGCTCCTTCCGGATCGCGTCCGCCGCCTCTTGCCTCGCTTTCACGGCGGCCGGGCTCGCCGCCGCCGCCGCCGCCCGAGCTGCTTCCGCCTTCTGTTCCCTCTTTTTCAGGAAGCGGGCAGCTGCCGCGAAGGGGTCGTCGATGGCGCCTCCCTGGCCTGACATCATGGCCGCGACGCCGGGGCGATCTGTTGTTGAGGAGGAGAAAGAGAAGGAGAAAGAGAAAGGATGAGTTTTTTTCTTTTTTCGTCGCGCCCGAGACGGAAAGAAAAAAAAACTTCAAAAACAAAAAACAAACTTCTCAACTCACCCGTCAAGACCTTCTGCGTCACGTGCTCCAGCGCCGGGAGGTCCTCCTTCTCGACCCAGTGGATGCACGACACCGGGCACGAGTCGATGCTCCTCTGGATCTTCGCCTCGTCGTCGAGCCACTGCGCGAACACGCGAGCCCTGCCGTGCTCGCGCTCGACGCGGAACGTGGCGGCGGCCTCGAAGATGCAGTTCTTGCACCCGATGCACGACAGCTCATCCACGAACACCGCCCGGGTCTCCCCCGGTTTTGCTTTGCCTCGCTTGTGGCCTACCAGCCATTTTGAAAGAGGCTTGCCGGTGTAGTCGTCGGCGGCGGCGTCGAGGCTCGCCTGCAGCTGCGCGTTGTACAGCTCGCGAGCCTCGAACGACGACAAAGTCTCGTACGCCTCGTTCAGCAGGATGCAGAGGGCGTGGCCGTCCGAGTTGACGTCCGGGTGGCAGGTCTTGGCGAGGTCACGGTAGGCCGTCTTGATGGCCTCCGGGGAGGCGTCGTCGTCGACCTGTGAGGAGGGAGGGATGAGGGGGGAAGAGGAAGAAGGGGAGGGGGGTGTAGAAGAGAGGTGGAGAAATGAACTCTCTTTCTCTCTCTCTCTCTTTCTCTCTCTCTCACTCTCACACAAACACACAAAAAAAGCGGCTTCCAACTCACCCCGAGCAGCTCGTAGTAGTCGACGACGTCGCCACGGAGCGGTGGCCCGTTGAAGGCCGAGGCCGAGGGCGGAAGAGGGCCTGATTGTTTTGAGTTTTTCGTTTTCAGGGTCGAGAGGGCGTGTGGTGAGGGCGTGCGAGCGGCGCAAGGGAGGAGAGCTTTTTCGATGAAGATATAGATTGATGAATGACGAGAAGGAAAAGCCCGGTCAAGACCGTCCTCGTTTGCCTTTCTCCTCGTTTGCCCGCTGAGATCGACAGAGGAAACCGTGCTCTACGCCCCGGTCGAAGAGAGAAAGAGACGAGAACGCGTAAAGAAGAGGAAAAAGACGGACCTCGCAATCGCTGATGACGACCTCGAACGCATCGAAGCATCGGCAGAGGCGAGAGCGGCGACGACGACGACGACCATGGCGCTTTCATCATCATCTTCGCCGCCACAGCTCTCGGCGCCACACCGCCGCGGGCCGTCGTCGCGGCCGCAGAGCCGCTGAGGCGTCGCACGGCCGCCGCGGAGGTGGTCGGCATGGAGAAGTCTCCTTGGGGCGAGAAAGAGAGCCGAAGATGAGAGAAAAAAAGAAGAAAAGTTTTTTTTGTTTGATTTTTTTCGACCTTTCAAGTATCTTCTCTTTTCTCTCTTTTCTCTTTCTCTCTTTCGTTTCCGCGTGCGCGCGCGCGTGCTCTCTCTCTCTCTCTCCCTCTCTTTCTTTTCCTCTTCCTCTTTCTCTCTCTCTCCAAAGAACTCTGCGTCGAAAAACAAAACACACAACAAAAAAGGGGGGGAAAGACGGGTCTCGTCCATCGCCACTCAGCCAACGATCCTCACGTCCTCGTGCCACTCTTGGAGCCGCGCGAGAAGTTGCTTGCGGCGTGCGTCCCAGTCGCGGTAGGACACTCCCCCGTTCCGCTCACACGAACCCGACAGCTTCAACTCCTGCAAACGACGCAAGACCCGAGGAGGCGCTCGAGCTGTACTTCGAGCGCCTCGTCGGGCTGGAAGGGACGAAGACCGAGCTCGATCTTTTCGAGCGAGGTCGCGCCCGAAAGGGCAGCGAGAGGCACGGCCCTGAAGCTGTTAATCGACAGTTTTATCTCGGTGAGCTGCGGCAGCCGCTGGCCGAGGTCAACAGGCAGCGCCGTGAGCCCGTTGCGGCTAAGGTCCAGAGAGCGCAGCGCCGGCATCGAGCGGAGCTGCTCCACAGAAGAAGAGAGCTGGCATCCCGAGAGAGCAAGGCGCGTCAACGCCAGCGGCGGCGGCGCCGCGGCCCCTCCGGCGAGCGCGCCGGGGAAGGCCCCAAATACGGTCTCCGACAAGTCCAGCTCCCTGAGCTCGGGCAGCCTCTGGAAGAGATCGTTCGGGAGAATCCTCAGATCGTTGCCGCTGAGGTTCAGGACCTTTAGCGCCGGCATCTGCGAGAGCACGGCCGGCGGGACGGCGGTGAGGTAGCAGCCCGAGAGGTTGAGGGAAGTCAGCCGCGGCATCGAAGGAAACTCCGGGGCGAAGCCGAAGCCCGGGGCGGCGGCTTCTCCCATGCGATCGTTGCACGCCAGGCTCAGCCTCTCGAGACGCGTGAGCCGGTTGATGAACGAAGGGACGGCGTTGAGCTTGTGTCCTTCGAGCTTGAGCTCGCGGAGAGAGGTCAAGTTCTCGAGCTCCTCCGGAAACGGCAGAGGGACCTCTTCCTCTTCGTCTTCCTTGTCGTCGTCCCCCATCAACTCGAGCCGTGTCAGCCTCGTGAGAGCGCCCAGCTCGGCTGGCACCCTCGTGGAGTCGTTTCCGTAGATGGAAAGCACCTCGAAGTGCTGCAGAGAAGAGATTTGGGGGGGAAGGACGCAGGTCTCGGAGTGGCCGTCGAGCTCGAGGTGGCGCAGCCTCGTGCAGGAGCAGAGCGCGGCCGGCAAGTAGTTCCCCCAGAGCCCGGGTCCCGTTCAGCATTTCAACACCAGCTTCTCGAGCCTCGTGAGCCTCGCCAGGGCCTGCGCGTCCCTCTGGGAGGGATCGAAGTCAGAAGCATAGGTGGTATCGATGCGGAGCGAGCGCAGGTTCGCCGCGGGGGCGACGACGGAGCTCAGCGACCTCCAGATCGGGCGCCCCACTGGACGCGGGTACTCGCGTTCCACTTTGACCGAGAGCTCGTCCAAGTGCGGCCCAACGAAGCGCAGGATCGCCGGGCCGTCCTCATCGTAGCACGACTCGTTGTCGGGACTCCCCATTTCTATGTCGATGACGAGCTTGCGCACGTGCTCGGCGCGAGCCGCGAGCCAGGCGGCGGCGCTCGCGGCGTGGAGGTTACCGCGGCTGCGACCGGCGAAGTGGACGTGGACCGTCTCGTACAACGGGCTCCCGTGAGCGCTGCGGAAGGTGTCCCTGCAGGCCCTGTTGAGGAGAGGGAAGGTCTCCCTGACAAAGTTGGGGTCCTCCTGAGCGACCTTCTCGAAGATCAAGAAGAGCATTTCGGGCGGGAAGTAAAAGTCTGCTGGGGCAGCGGCGGCGGCGGCGGCGGCGGCGGCGGCGGCGGCGGGCGCGACGAGACGGTGGGCGTCGATGTTTTCGGCCATCGTTGTTCGCTGGCTTTTTTGGCTGCTTCCGAGGAGCGCGGGTTCTTGCTTCTGGCTTTTTCTAAGTCACCAGGGAGCACAAAAAGACTCCTGTGCGTCGCTCTGTGGGTCGTAGAGAGGCGGAAAGATGGAGGATGCTGTGCGGTGCTCGAGAGAAAAAAACGATTGTCTCTCGGTTAATCGCTTCTCGACGATGGAAAAAGAAAAAAAAAGTGAGCCGAACAACGAAGCAAAAAGTTTTTTCTCTCTCTTTTTTTTACACTCTTCTTTTTTCCCTTCAAAACCTGCCCCGACCCCTTCCACGGCCGCGACCCCCACCTCCGCGAGCACGGTAATACTGCTGCTGCTGCTGCTGCTGATTGTGATGCGTGCGATGCTGCTGCTGGTAGTAGTTGCGCTGCTGCTCTTGCTGACCTCCTCCTCCTCGACCTCCTCCTCCATCACCGCGAGGGAAACAAGAACCACCACCACCACCAAACTCTCCCTCCTCCTGCTCCCCCTCACGCGCCTCCCTCTTCTTCCTCCCCGCTTCCTGCTGCCGCCGCTGCGGCGGCGACGACCGAGGCAGAGGCGGAGGCAGCGGAGCCCTCCTCCTCTTCTTTCCGCTATCTTCCTGCTCTCGCTCCCCCCTCGGCGCCCCATCCTCTTCTTCCTCCTCTTCTTCTTCTTCCTCGGCCGCGGCGGAGGAGGACGAAAACGGCGCGTCCCCCTCCCTCTCGCGCCCCCGGAGCGCGCCGTCGACGCGGATGCACCTCGCGAGCAGCGAGCAGCGCTCCCCACCGCCGACGGCGCCCTCTGGCAAAGGAGTCGAAAGCAGCGTCCCGATGTGATCAAAGGCCGAGCGCACGCGCGCCACGTGGAACGAGCCGCCGGAGAGGTCGTTGGCCGGGTCGCAGGGGTCGAGCACGGTCAGGGCTCCGGGGCGAGGGGAGTTTGCTCGCTGCTGCTTGGTCTTTGCGAAAAAGACGCCGCCGACGAGGTTTGCTTTTTCTTTTTCCTTTGCTTTTGATTCTTTGTCTTCTTCTTCTTCCATAAGCATCCGAACGCCGACGTTGTCGTAGTCGAGTTGCCTACCGTAGAGGGCGCAAAACTCCAGGATCAGCGTGCCCAGGCAGGGTTCCAGCGGAGAAGCAGCAGTGGAAGAAGAGCTTTTCTTCGTCGTCGCCGTCGTCGCCGTCGCCGTCGTCGCAGGTCTCTTTTGCTTCCCTCCTCCTCCACCTCCACCTCCACCTCCACCTCCATAATACCGGCTCCGGTGCCCCTGCAGGAAGGCGACCACCATCACCAGCAGCGCGTACGACCCCAGACCTCCCGTATAGACCTCGTTCAGGTCTCTCTGGGCCAGGGCGGCCTTCAGCACCGAGAGCAGCGGCCTGGCCGCCGGCAGCGAGTCCAAAGCGCTCACGGCCCTCCTCGCGGCCGCGGGCCCTCCCTCTTCGTCGAAGGAGACGTCGACGGGCAAACCCGAAGCGGCATCGACGTATTTCACCAGCGGCACCCTCGCCCTGGAGATCAGCTGCAGGTCCCGGGCCACGCCCGAGCGGGCCAGCGCCGCGGCGAGCGCGCGGAGCCTCGTGGCGGCGTCCCCGCCTCCGGTCGCGCCGCGCACGACGACGTCGATGTCCGAGCCCGGGAGCGCGAGCCCCGTGGCGCTGGACCCGAACACCTCGACCGCGACCTCCTCCCCGGGCCAGATCGCCGAGACGAGCGAGCGGAGCTTCTGGGCGGCCGCCGTGCGCGCCAGGGCCTCCCGCCGCGTGGGGCGGGTGAAGGCCCAGAAGGAGAGGATCTCGTTGTGGAGGCGGAGCAGGTGCGAGCGGAGCGAGGGGGGAGGGAGGCGCCAGGGGATGAGGAGGCGTTCCGTGCTTCGATCTGTTGCTGTTCTTGTTGCTGCTGCTGCTGCTGCTCCACCTCCGCGAGGCATCGTCATCGTCATCGGCGTGTCCCACTCGCTCGTGCCGGCGGCGCCGTTTGGGTTTGGGTTTTGGTTGCCGCGGCCGCCGCCGTCGTCTTCCTTTGCCTTTTTCTTCTTCGTTCCATCGGCATCTCTCGTTCCTGTTTCTAATTTTTCCTCTTCTTCTTCGTCTTCGTCTCTCTCCGCCAGGTCGACGTCGGCAAAGATGTCGTCGAGGAGCTGCTGCTGCTGCTGCGGGGGTTGTCGTTGGTGTGCGTGGAACGGAGAGAAGAACGACGAAGAAAAGGTGAGCGAAGGCATTGGCTAGTTTCGTTTTTGAAGCAATCAAATCGAAGAAGGAAAAAAACAAACCTCTTTCTCGGCCGCTGGCTGCTCCGCCTCCACCGCTGACGCTGCTTCTCCCTCCTCTGGCATCACGGAAATGCCACCCAAGCCCACAGGAGCGCGGTCAAATAGAATCGGAGCAGCCATTTTGAAGCGCTTTTTTTGCAAAAAAAAAAAAAAAAAAAAATGCCGCCGACGACGACGGGGAGAAAAATGAAAAATCTCGACCTCGACCTTTTTCTTCTTCTAAGTTCTGGCCGCGCCACCGCCGCCGTCGACGCGACACAACAAATTAATCATCTTTCTCACTCACTCTCTTACAAAGAAAAAAAACAGTTGTTGTTCGGTGGGAAAAGGTGGTGGTGGTGTTTTGAAAAAAAAAAAGGCAAATCAAAATTTCTTTCCCCTTCTCTCTCTCTTTCTTTTAACCCTCTTCCTCCTTCTCGTTCTTCTCCCATTTACTCCTGCAGCGCCGCGATCAGGTACCCGCTCGCGAACAGCGTCACGAACGCCCCGCTCAGCACGGCCGCGATCGAGTACTTGACCACGGCCAGCACGGCGTTGTCGTCAGGGAACAGCGACAGCGTCAGCAGGGTGCCGATCAGGGGAGCGATCGACGCCGCGGTGATCTTCCCCGGGTCGGTCACGAGCGCGGACTCGGCAACTTCCAGCAGACCCAGGTTCTCTGCCGTCGACAGCAGGCCCGACTTCTCGATGAACGACAGCGTGAGCCCGGCCTTCTCTGCCTGGGACAGCAGGCCGCTCTTCTCGACGGTCGAGAGCAGCTTCTTCTTCTCGATCTTGGCGAGGTAGTTGCTGCCGCCGCGCGCCTCGTTCCCTTCGAGGAAGAGGCCCGTGCCCCAGAAGCCCTTCTTCCAGGTGTCATCGTAGGAGAGGGCCTTCTTGTTGGGGACGGCGCGGGCGATCAGCGTGGAAGGGGAGGAGGAGGTGGAGGGGGCGCTGGCGGCGCGGCGGGCCGGGGCGAGGGTGGCGCCGGCGCGCGAGGAAGCGAGGACGGACGAGGAAGCCATCGTTTTGAGGTTGTTTGTTTTTTTTCGATCTGGTTTTTTTCGGGGGCTGTTGTTTTTTAGGTATGGGGTATTGAATTGTTTTTGGTTTCGTTAGCGAATGCAGTGTTGAGTCTCATGTGTGTGTGTTTTCGGCCTTTGGGTGGAGAGCGCGAGCGAAAGAGCTCCAGCGAGAGAGCGGCTGCTCGAGATAGAATGAGACCGAAAGAGAGAGGGCGCTCTTTCGTTGTTTTTTTTGCTTGACGCCGCTCGTCGCTAACGTTCGTTTTCTCGACGGATTGATGCTCGCTTCTGCCTACTTCCAGCGCTCGCATTCCCGCTTTTGCACTGCAGAACTAGACAGATTGCTCTATGTCTCCTCCGGACACGAGAAGCAAAGGAAGCAGAAGGGTGGAAAGAGCAGCACGGGCGACTGGAATCTTCGCTAGGGACCAAGCCGGAAAACGAAAAAAGGCTTGATCTTTTTTCGACAACGACTTTTTCTGTCCTTTGCCGCCCTTGCATTGGCGCTCAAAGAGCGTCCGCGCGCCATGTTCAAAGTGCAGGATCGCTAGAAGAGATCAAGATGCGGCCTCTGGTGCAAGAACGAAGCGCGAGAAAGGAGAGAAGAGCGAGCCCGCGGGGGGGGGAGAGAGCGCATTCACTACTTACCAAAAAAAGTTGCTTGCTTTGTTGAGAGAGTGAAGAGGACTGAGCCCGCTCTTACTGTAATACAAAAAAAAAAAAAAATCCACCCCGCTCATATCATCCGGCCTTCCTCGGCCCGAGCAGCTCGACGTCAAAGACCAGGGTCGCGCCCCCCGGGATCACGCCCCCGGCGCCCCTGTCGCCGTAGGCGAGCTCCGGGGGGATGACCAGGCGCCTCTTGCCGCCCTCGTGCATCGCTTTTGGTTTTTGGTTGAAAAGAGAGAAGAGGAGGTAAGTGAGAAGAAGAAGAGGAAGAGGAAGAGGAAGAAGAACTCAAACTTCAAAAGAAAAAAAACCTCTCTCTCTCAAAACTCACGCGGAATTCCCTCGTCCCCCCAGATCCCGAGGCCCCAGCCCTTGACGACCTGGTCCTTCTTGAACTCGAGCGGCCTGCGCCGCTCGTAGCTCGAGTCGAACACGGCCCCGCTGGGCGTCAGCCTGCCGGTGTAGTGAGCGCGCACGCGCGCGTTGGGCGCCGGGACCGCGCCCGAGCCGACGACGGTGTCGCAGAACTGGATCTTGGTCTTCTCGGCGGTGGCCAGGGAGCAGCCCGGGTCCGGGACGGCGGCGAGGGCCGCTGGGGTGGCGACGAAGAAAGGGGAGAAGGTGAGGGCTGTGGCTGCTGCTGCTGCCGTGGCCGCGGCGAGGAGGAAGCGGCGCGGGTTGGAGGAGGTCTCCGACGCCGCCGTGGCCAAAGAGGTCGGAGGAAGCGGAGGAGCTTGCGACGACGACAAAGAGACCTTTGTCGGTGCTTTCTGCGTCGAGGCGGCGCTCGTCGCCCTGTTTCCTGCAAGCTTGAGAGACTGCATCGTGCGGAGAGTGATCAGGGATCGAAGTTAAAGAAAAATATGCCTGAGAAACGGCAATGCGGGGTGCGCGAAGACGAAGAAGAAGAAGCAATCGAGCGACTAAATCGATCTCGAAACGTTTTTTGTGCTCGATGATGCGATCATCACTTTCTCGAAGTCCAAATGTTTCGACCTTCCCGCGTCGTCGTCGCCAGCTCGCGCTCTCTGCCAAGCTCGCCTTTCAATCCCCGAGCAGCACCCAGTCCTCCTCGAGCTCCTTGTGCTCCCACGCGTCGCCGATCGAGCGCGCGAATCGAGAGACAAAAGGCGCCTACTTTCGGAGCTGCAGCTCAAACCGTCGTAGTCGTCGCCATGGCGCAGCCCTCGTCCTCTTCCTCGCCCGTCGTCGACCCCGCCCACCTCCCCGCGGCCATCTCCGCCGGCGCCCTCGCGGACCTGCTCCAAGCGAACAGCGACGCCGTCATCGTGCTCGACGCCAGCTGGTTCATGCCGAACGTCGGCCGCGACGGCCGCGACGAGTTCCTGCGCGGGCCGAGGATCCCGCGCTCGCGCTTCTTCGACGTCGCGGGTGTGTGCGACAAGGGCACGGACCTTCCGCACATGCTGCCGTCGGCCGCCGCCTTCGCCGCGGCGGCGGATTCGCTGGGCGTCGCGGGCCCGGAGACGCCCTTGGTCGTGTACGACAGGGCCGGGGTGTTCTCGGCGCCGAGGGTGTGGTGGACCTTCAGGGTGTTCGGGCACAAAAAGTGCGTCGTGTTGTTCGGGGATTTTTTTTATTTTCTTCTCCGCTTCTTCTCTTTCTTCTTCTTCTTCTTCTCCTTCGCCGCTTTGCGCTCACAAGGCCCAAAAAACAAAAAAACACCCCCCACAAAACCACTCCAACAGCGTGTCCGTGCTCGACGGGGGACTGCCGGCCTGGCAGAGCGCCGGCCTGCCGCTGGAGGAGGGCGCGGCCTCCGAGGAAACCGTCGACGCCCCGGCCAAGGCCGCCGCATCGTCGTCGTCGTCGTCTCCTGCTCCTGCTCCTGCTCCTCGCTACCCTACCTCGCTGCAGCCCGGCCTCGTTCGCGACCTCGGCCAGATCCGCGAGCTCGTCGCCGGGGGGTGCGAGGCCGCGGCGCTGGTCGACGCCCGGGCCGCCGGAAGGTTTCACGGCACGGCCCCGGAGCCGCGTCCCGGCTTGCCCTCGGGCTCGATCCCGGGATCGACGAACTGTCCCTACGACTCGCTGCTGGACGAATCGAAGAAGCTCAAGGGGGTGGGGGAGGTCCGCTCGATCCTGGAGAGGGCCGGGTTCGAAAAGGAAGCGAGCAGCAGCAAGAAGGGCGCCGTCGCGACGTGCGGCACGGGGGTCACCGCCTCGGTCCTGGCCTGGGCCTGCGCCGCGTCGGGGCTGCGCGGGGACGTCGCCGTCTACGATGGGTCCTGGAGCGAGTGGGGGGCTCTGGAGGACACGCCCAAGGCTTGAACTAGAGAGAGGGGGAGAGAGGAGAGGGTTTTGTTTTGTTTTTTCTCTTACTGTTACACGAGTTTGAACACCAAAAAAATGGAAATTTCAGAGTTCGCTCCGGAGGCCGCTCCCGAGACTTTCCGACGCCGCCGCTTCCCTCAGCCACTCCCCCGCGGGACGCAGCCCAGCGCCTCCGTCGAGACCGAGACCCAGCAGCCCTTCGACGTCGAGGGGCAGCTTGCTCTTGAAGACCGCGGCGCGTGCCTTCGCCGCGGAGATCGCGGAGGAAACCGTCGGCGGCGCCGGAAGGAGGGTCTCTTCGCTCTTTTCTTCGCTCCTGTTCTCGTGCTCCTGCTCCTGCTCCTGCTCCTCCTTCGACCTCGACCTCGACCTCGACCACCACCCTATCCGCTTCCCTCCGCTCCGCTGCACCCTCTGCTGCTGCTTCCTGGCCTTGACGACGGCAACGATGATGTTTCCTTCCTCGAGCGGCGAGGGCGGGGGCAGCGCCACAAAGGCGAAGGACGAAGGAGACGAAGAAGAGGAAGACGACGAGGAGGAGGAGTCGAGAGTCTCAAAGGCCCTCTCCGAGCGCAGCACGAGCTTCTCGACCAGCCTTCGCTTCTCCCCTTCGCCCCCGGCGGTCATCACGTTTGCCACGAGCACGCCCCCGGGCCTCAGGGCCCTCGAGGCGGAGAGCAAGAAGGAGTCGTCGAAGGCCGTGGGCGAGGTGGCGTCGAGGAGATTTTGTTGCTGTTGAGGTTTTGAGGTCTTCGAAAAACCTTCTCCTCCGTCTCCCGAAAACGCGTCGAGGAAGACGGCAGAGAGGGAAGAGGCTCGGGCCCTCGCGACCGCCGCGAAGCCGTCCCCGAGCTTGACCCTGAGGTGCGGATTCGAGGAAGAAGAAGAAGAAGCAACGGCAGCCGAGGGGAGCATCAGCAGCTTCCTCGGCAGGAGAGGCGGGTGCCTCCGGTGCCTGGCTCGCTCGCGCTCCCTCCACACCTTTCGGGACTTGGGCGTCGCTGCTGCCGCCGCCGCCTTCTTATCCTTGCTTTGTCTTCTTCCGGCTTCCCCGGGGTCCTTGAGATCTTCTTCGTCTTCTTTCTCGGCTTCCGGTAAGCCCATGAGAGTGGAAGCCGCCCGCAGGACGACGGGGTCGATCTCCACGGCCTCGACAAAGGGAAGAGAGGAAGAAGAAGACGACGAAGAAGGGGAGGAGGGTTTGGAAGAAGAAGAAGAAGCAGAAGAGAGGATTTCGGCCAGGGCCAGGGGGAGAGCGCCCCCGCCTGCCCCGACGACGAGGAGCCTGGCGTCCTTCGCCAGCAGGCCCCGGCGCCTCGCTGCCGCTGCTGCTGCTGCTGCTGTTTCGTCGGCGGAGGAGGAAAGCTTGCCGAGTTGTTTTCCTCCGCCTTCTCCTTCTCCTTCTTCGGCCTCGCAGAGGGCGACCGCCGCCGCGGCCATCGCCCTAGCGTACCCCGGGACGAGCACCCCGGGCATCTGACGCTTCGATCCCTCGTCCATCAGCGCCACGGACTGGACGTGGCGGTCGCCGAACATGAGGAGGCGGTAGCGAGGAGGCGGAGGAGGCGGAGGAGGACGAGAAGCCCTTGACGCCAAAGGAGCCTCTTTCTCCTTCTCCTTCTCCTCCTCCTTCCCGAAGAACTCGGCCTCCCTCACGGTGACCCTGCCGTTCATGTCTGACACCTCGTCGAAGACGACGTGGGCCGTCGGCGAGGACGCGATGGAGGCGACGTGGGCCTGGGGAAGAGGTTTGGAAGAAGAAGGAAGGAAAAGAAGAAGAGAAGGTTGAGTTTTTTTTTCGAAAAAAAAAACGCAACGGAGCTGAAAACGCCTCTTCTTCTCTTGTCTCTCTCTCTCTCTCTCTCGTCTTTTCAATTTACTCACCCACCACGGCGCAGCATTCGGCGGAGCGGTCCTCCTTCGAGCGGCCGACGCCGCCGCCGTCCACGCGCTGTTGGTCGGAGACGGGCGAGTCAGAACAGAGTTTGATCGATCGTCGTCGTCGTCGTCGTCGGGCAGTCTCTTGCCCCAGAGCGTCCACTTCCCTGGGCCCTTGCTGCTCGCCGACGGAGGGACGGCGGTGGAGGGAGAGTTGAGCTCATCGGGTGCTGCTGCGGCGGCGACGAGAGAAAGGAAGAGCAGCAGCAGAGGCCACCGCGCGAGCATTGCGGAAACGAGCAACAACAAAAGAAAAAAAAACTTCTGTCGCTCGCTCGATTTCGAGTTTTTTCGAGCCCTTCTTCTTCATTCACTCTTTTGGATTTCTTCAACAAAAAAAGCAGGTACGGAAAGGCACACGCAAGCGCCTTGTGCTTGCTCTCCTCTCTCTTCCTCCGCGTCACGCTCCTCGTGAGTCGTCGCACGACAGGAGAGAGAGAGAGAGCAATTGCGCGCGTCAGCTGTCGTTGACGTTTTCCGAATTTGAAGCGACGACGACGGCGAACGGACGAGCGACGCGCCATGGCGAAACCGTTTTCTCCGTTCTCCTTCTCCATCGTTCTCTGGAACTCTCTTCTCCGAGTGCATTCTCTCTCTCTCTTCTCCTCCCACGCGAGCTGAAAAGAGAGAGTGTGCTCTCGGGTCTGCTGTGAAGAACGGACCGGATCGAAGAGAGGAAGAGAGAGGAGAAGGAGAGAATGAAGGGAGGCCCCTCTCTTCACCCTGTCGCCGCAGTTTTTTCAATAACGACGACGATGCTGCTGCTTCTCTTTTTCTCTTTCTCTCTCTTTCTCGCTCTCCGCTTGTGCCTCTCTCGAGCCCCTGCTTTCTCCTCCAACGAGGAACAGAAAGCGAGAAGGAGGCTCGCCCGGGGCAAAAAGGTCGTACCTGAAGCACACACAGCGAGAGATGCGCACGCGCGAAGAAGCAAATCGGAAGGGAGAGCTGTTTCAATTTCCCTCGGCGAACGCGACGGGAAGCTCTCGACTTCGACGACGTCAAAACCTTTCTCTCTCTCTTTCTTTCTCACCTCTCCAACTCTCTCTCCCTCTCCCTCCCTCCCACAAACACAGCAGCAGCAAAGCGCACCCGCGCACCCTTAAAAACAGAGAGAAACTCGTCGCTGATCAGATCTTCCAGAGAGAGAAAACCTCCGAAAGAAAGAAAGAAAAAACAAACCAAACCAAATGGCCGTCCGAAGTCGGCAAACAACGACGGCAGCGGCAAAGGCCCTAAAGGTGCTCCTCCTCCTCCTCGTCTCGAGCGCCTCGGCCTCCCTCACCCCGCTCATCGACTACATCATCCCGGTCTGGCCCTCGGTCTCCTGCGGGAAACCCGGCTTCGACCCCCCGATCTGCCCCACCGCCGACGGCATCTGCCAGGCCCCGGCCCCCTCGACCCCGCTAGCCAACTACCTGTCGCAGGTCCAGGCCCGCGTCGCGGCCTTCCCCAACTTCTTCTACTTCACCGCCCAGTGCAGGAACTCGCTCGTGCTGAGGGGCGCGGCCGAGTGCTACTTCGTCTTCGACCAGACGGCTCTCAGGACGGGCATCGCAGCGATCAAGAACGTCGGCCCTTACCCCGGTGTCTCGCTGCTGACTTGTGTGCTGCAACTCGACGCGGGACCTCCGAAGACCAGCGCCAACTGCTTTGACAAGGGCGGGGTAGACCCGGCGCACCCTTACGTGGTGGCGAGGGTCGAGTCCGGGGTGCCCGAGTACAACTTGCAGCAGGTGAGAGAGAGAGAGAGAGACAGAAGAGGAGAGAGAGTTTTGGAAGTGTTTTTTTTTTTTCGTTTTCGGATTTTTTATAAACTCACCTTTTTTCTCTTTTTTCCGAAACCTTTTCCAGGTCAAATTCGGCTGGATCGTCCAGGACGACAACGTGCCCGCGGGCTCGCAGCCCTTGCAGTACACCCTGAGTTTCCAGGGGCCCAACGTCAACCCTCCCGGGTGCGCGTTCATTTGAAGAGAGAGAGATTTTTTTCTGTTTTCTGGGGTTTTTTTTTGTTTTTTTTTCATTTTTTTCGTTCTTCTTCCTTCCGGTATGTGTGGTCAAACTAAACAATAAAAGAACCGTCATTTATTAATTATCTCTCTGAGAGCGCGCATCTGTTGTTGTAAGTGCCGCCTCTGTGCTTTTTCTTGAAGTGCCTAGGAAGAAAGAAGAGGAAGAAGAGAGAGAGGTCCACCTCCTCTCGGCGGAGGTCGTTCCTCGTTCGACCACACTTTCTCTCTTTCCTTCTCGATTGCTTTTTCTTCTTCTTCCCCCACCACCCTGTCTTAATTCTCCCCTGGACCGTCTCTCGCCAATCGCCATGCGCTCCACGCTCGCCTCGACACGCGGCACCGTCCCCGCGCGCGCCACGAAGCAACAGGCTGTTGCTGCCGCTCCCGCTGCTGCTCCTGCTGCCAAGCCGGTGTCGGCGATCGAAACCAAGAAAACGACGCAATTCGCGGCACGCCTGTTCTCGGCCGCTGCCGCCGCGATGATCGCCGTGACCGGCCCCGCGTTTGCGGACCTGAACTCGCTCGAGGCTGCCGCTGGAGGAGGTAAGAAAGAGATCGGAATGGAGGGTGGAAATGAGGGGAGAGAAATGTCGAAACTAGAAGAGTTTTTTTTTTCGCTCTCGCTCTCTCGACCTCAAACCTCAACCTCCTCTTTCCTCTTTTTCTTCTTTCCCACCACCCTCGCATCTTCATCAACCACAGAGTTCGGCATCGGCTCGGCCCAGCAGTTTGGAGACGCCACCATCAACGGCAAGGATTTCTCGAAACAGGACCTGCGCCGTTCCAACTTCACGAGCGCCGAGTGCCGGTGAGGAATTTCTTTTCAAAATGAGTTTCGTTCGCCTCTTTTCGTTTTTGAACAAGGCAAAGCAAAGGGGGAAAAAACTCACCTTCTTCTTCTCTCTCTCTCTTCAACAACAAAAAACCCAAAACAGCAAGTGCAAGTTCACCGGCGCCAACCTCCAGGGCGCCTACCTGATGAAGGGAGCCTTCCCTTACACCGATTTTTCCAATGCCAACCTCAGCGACACGCTGGCAGACCGCGCGGTGCTCGTCGAGTCCAACTTCGACGGCGCCGTGCTCGCCCGCGCCGTGCTGACGCGCTCGGACCTGACGGGTTCTTCGATCAAAGGGGCAGACTTCACCAACGCGCTGGTCGACAGGGCGCAGCAGATCGCGCTGTGCCGCGTGGCAGACGGGACCAACCCGACGACGGGCGCAGACACGCGCCAGAGCCTCGGGTGCGGCAGCAGGCGCCGGAGGCTGGAGAGCACCCCTTCGAGCGCCGAGGGCCCGCAGGTGAGCGAGGCGGACAAGGAGGCGTTCAGGGCGACGCTGCCCGTGTACAGGAAGTGAGGAGGAAAGGAAAAGAGAGAGAGAGAGAGTGGAGAGAGTGGGGAGAGAGCGGAAGAGAGCAGGAGGGGGAAATTTTTGTTATCGTTGAATTCTTTTTTGTTGCTGAGGTCGAAGAAGGAAGTTTTTTCAAATCGAGTCATTTTTGCTTTCGTTTTTCTTTTCTCTTCGAAAAGAACTCTCTCTCATCTCTCGACCTCTCTTATCTACACGATGTCCCCTCCCAAGGCCACGCCCGATCTGAAGCAGCGAGGCATCGCCTCGTTCTTCGGTGGCGGTGGAGGTGGCGGAGCGAGCGCTGGAGGAGCAGCGAAGAAGGCATCGACGACGATGACAATGCCTTCGGCGACGACGACAAAGGCATCATCGACAGAAGCAGACGCCGCGGCGACCGTCGTCGACGCCAAGCCGCAGCAGGAGGAACCGCCATCGAACAAGAAGGGCGGAGACGACGTCATCATGGTCGACTCGCTCGACTCGGACGTGAAGCGCGAGGTGAGAAGAAGAAAGAGAGAGAAAAGAGAAAGAGAGAGGAGAAAGGAGATGGAGCAATTGACGATGCGCACGCTTCGACGTTTGCTCGACCTCTTCTCTCACTTCCGCTTCACTCTCTTAAAAAAACACCTCCTCACCCAGGCCTCTCCCGCGTCCAAGGAAGAGGACAAAAAGCCCGACGACGAAGACGAGCAGCAGCAGCCGAAGAAGCGCCTCCGCAAGGTCTCGGAGCTCGAGACCGCCTCTGCCGAGCCCAAGGCCGAGAAGGAGACAACGGAAGCAAAACCGACGCCAACCCGCAAGTCCCCTCCTCCTCCCTCCACCGCCGCGGCCAAGGGCAAGGCCAAGGCCAAGGCGACCCCTGCTGCTGCTCACGAAGATGACGACGACGACGACGAAAAGGTCGAGGGCGTCGGCGCCGGCGCCCTCGCCGCCGCGGCCGCCCACGCCGCCGCGGACGTGCCCGCCGCCGCCGCGACCTGGCCCGCCGGCAGTCCGGTGCCGTTCGAGTTCCTCGCCGACGTCTTCGAGTCCGTCGCCGACGAGACCAAGCGCCTGGTGATCGCCAACAGGCTTGCCACGGCCTTCAGGGCCGTGCTGACGACGACGCCCGCCGACCTGCTGCCAGCTGTCTACCTGTGCGTCAACAGGGTCGCTCCCGCGCACGCCGGGGTCGAGCTCGGCATCGGCGACGCCACGCTGATCCGCGCGCTGGCCGAGGCCACGGGCCGCTCCGAGACCAAGGTCAAGCTCGACCTCGACAGGCGCGGCGACCTGGGCGTGGTGGCCGCCGAGGCGAGGGCAGCTCAAAAAGTCATGTTCAAGCCCAAGCCGCTGACGGTGGCGTCGGTCTACGCTACGTTTCGCGACATCGCCGCCTCTTCGGGTTCGGGCTCCAACGAGCGCAAGCGCGGCCTTATTAAAAAATTGCTCTCCGCTGCGGGCAGGCGCGAGGCAGGGTACGTGGTGCGTGGGCTGCAGGGCAAGCTGAGGATCGGGCTAGCAGAGCAAACAGTGCTCGCTGCACTGGCCGTCGCGGCCGAGCTCCACCACTCACCTCCGTCGGCCGCTCTGGGTCCCTCTTCGACTTCCTCAAAGCACCAGAAGCTCGCCGAGGAGTCGCTGCTGGCTAACAGGCTCGAGCGCGCGGCCCAGGCCGTCAAGCGAGCCTACTGCGAGTGCCCTTCTTATGACGTCATCGTCCCTGCCCTCGTGGCGAGACCTCCTGCTGTTTTGCATGAGACGGCGCGCTTCGTCGCCGGCGTACCCGTCAAGCCGATGCTCGCAAAGCCCGCCACGGGCGTGACCGAGGTCTTGGACAGGGCGGCGGGGGGCGAGCTGCTGGCGGAGTACAAGTACGACGGGGAGAGGGCGCAGGTGCACGTGTTCTACGAGGAGGTGCCGGCGAAGAAAGGAGGGAATGGAGGTGGAGGTGGTGCTTCTCCGTCGAAAGCCGCGGCCGCGGCGACAACAGCTACGGAGACGACAACTGCAACTCCCACCACCACCACCACCCCAAACCTCCGCCGCCGCGTCGCCATCTACTCCCGCAACTCCGAGGACAACTCCGGCAAGTACCCCGACGTCGCCGAGGCCATCCTGAAAGCCCTGGCGCCCGGCGTCCGAGAGCTGGTGCTCGACGCGGAGGTCGTCGCGATCGACAGGGCTTCCGGAAAAATCTTGCCGTTCCAGGTCCTCTCGACGCGCAAGCGAGGGGTCGTCACCGCCGCCGAAGTCACAGTCCCGGTCTGCCTGTTCGCCTTCGACTGCCTGTACAAGGACGGGGAGACGCTGCTGCGGAAACCCCTGTCGGAGAGGAGGGAGGCGCTCGTGTCGAGCTTGGTGGAGAACCCGGGAGAGGTCCAGCTGGCGGTGGGCTCGCGCGAGTCCGGGGTCGAGCAGCTCGCCGCGTTCCTCGACGAAGCCGTCGTGGGGGGCACCGAGGGGCTGATCGTGAAGACGCTGGACTCGACGTACGAGCCGTCGAAGAGGTCGACCAACTGGCTGAAGCTGAAAAAGGTATGATGAAAAGAGAGAGATGGAGAGAGAGAGAGAGAGAGAGAAAGCCCGAAAACGAAAGAAAAACAAAAAAACTCACCCTCTCTTTCCTCTTTCTTCTTTCTTCTCTCTCAAAAAACTCCAACAACAGGACTACCTGGACGGCGTCGGAGACACCTTTGACGTCGTCGTCCTCGGGGCCTGGCACGGCAGGGGGAAACGCACGGGCGTGTACGGCGCCTTCCTGCTTGCTATCTACGACGAGCGCTCCGAGAGCTACCAGTCGATCTCCAAAATCGGGACGGGCTTCCGCGAGGAGCAGCTCGAGAGCATCGCCGCCAAGCTGGCCACGCACGTCATCTCCCAGCCCAGACCCTACTACGCCTACGGGGAGACGCTGACGCCGGACGTGTGGTTCGAGCCGGCGGTGGTCTGGGAGGTCAAGGCCGCTGACCTTTCTGTGTCTCCGGTGCACAAGGCCGGGCTGGGCTTGGTCGACCGAAACAAAGGCATCTCGATTCGCTTCCCGCGCCTGGTGAGGGAGAGGGACGACAAGAGGCCCGAGCAGGCGACGAGCGCGGCGCAGGTGGCGGACATGTACAGGAGGCAGGCGCTGACGATGAACCAGGCCGAGGTGGACGGGGAGAAGAAGAACGGGAAGGGAGGAGGTGGTGGAGATGGAGGTGGAGCGAACGACGACGATGACTACTACTAGAGAGAGAGGAGTCTTTGTCCTTCTTTTTTTGTTTTTGTTTTCCTTTTTGTTTTTTGAAGAGAGAGAGAGATGGGATGGGGAGCGCCATTCTGCATTACTTGGGGGTGGGCCTGTCATTTTGAAGCGCAAGAAATGCACGAAAAGAAAAGAAGAAGAGAGAGAGTCGGGTTTTTCTTTTCGAAACTTTTCTTTTCTCGTTGCAGCCTCACCCCACTTTCTCTCTCTTTCTGCGCTGGATCTCTCTCTGTCTCTCTCTCTTTCTCTTCCTCTTTCACGCTCAGCAGCAGCAGCGCCCAAATAAATCACTCCAAAAAGGCGCAAACTCAAACCGGGAAAACTCTTCCTCTCCCTCCCTCTCTCTCTTTCTCTCTCTCTTTTTCTCTCTCACACACTCTTTCTCAAGAAAACGGATCCAGTCTCTGGTCCGTCTCCCTCGCCACCTTCTTGCCCGTGCAAAGGCAGCCGATGCACGCGACTTTGCCCGTCCCGGAGCAGGCGGCGCAAGTCGGAGAAGACGAGGAGAACAGCGGCGAGTTCGAGGACGAAGAGGAAGAGACGCGTCCCGAAGAAGAAGAGCCGCTGTTGATCGCCGAAGCGAGCGCCGGCTCCAGCGCCGCCTCTTCGGGCAGGACCCCGGCGCCGGCGCACGCGCCGCAGGCCACGTACCCGGTCCCGCCACAGTACACGCACCTGTTGCTGGCCACCAGCGCCGCGTTGTTCTCCTCCACGATCAGCAGCGCCGTCAGCACCCCCACCGCCCCGCCGCAGAAGCTCGCGACGATCGGGTCGACGGCGGCAAGCTGCGGCGGCAGGTGCGCCGCCTGGATGATTTCGGCATAGCTCGCGCCCCCCAGCCCCAGCTTCACCTCCAGGACGGGAGCAGCGAGGCCGCCGAACAGGATGATGGCCGTTACCAGCGCGGCATAGATCTGCCCGTAGGTCTTGACGGTGAGGCCCGTGACGGCCGGGAAGAAGGGAATCGCCGACGGGAACTGTTCGTTGGCGACCTCGTCGCTGGCGTTGGTGCCTCCGACAGCTGCCGCTGCCGATGATGATGACGATGACGCTCCGTCTGCAGAAGCCGCAGCGACGACGCCGGGCGGGGTGAACCCCCCGCTCTTGAGCCTCTCCTGGATCCTCAGCCTGCGGACCTCCTCCATCAGGAAATAAATTCTGTTTCGTCTTGCTCGGATCGCTTCCGTGATCGCCCCCAGCTCCAAAGCGGCAAAGTCCTTGACGGACTCGCGGGACTCGATGATGCAGTAGTTGTCGCTCGGGGAGGTGGAGGTGCCCGAGGTGGGGGGTAGGGAGTCGGAGGGGGAAGGGGAAGGGGAGGTGGAGGTGGCTGCTGCGGCGGCTGCAGCGGCGGCGGCAAAGAGGTTGTCGTTGTCGTTGTTGGTGTTGGTTCCTCCGCTGCCTCCGCCGCCGCTGCTGCTTGACTTTGGCTGGTCCTCGGACTCCCAGTACCTGGGAGGGAGGGATAGAGAGGGTGATCGGTGGGAGGCATTGTGTGAGTGAAAAGAGGTGAAAAGAGGAAAGAAGGAGCAAGAAAGAAGAGGAAAGAAGAAAACTTTCAATACTCACTCGCTGTCGAGGGACGAGAACTGCCGCGGGACCGCGGCGGCGGCCGTGGTGCTGGGGGGCTCCGGAGACGAAGACGAGGACGAAGAGGGCTCGTCGGCTGACGCGGAGGCCGCGACGCTGCTGCGAGGGCAGCGAGGGCCGACTCGGAGCGGGTCAAACGGAAGGAGAGGTCGAGAGGGAGCCGCCGCCGACGCCGACGACGACGGCGACGAAGCAGCAGCAGTGGCTCGAGCGACGACGAAAAACTCCGGCGACGACGACGCGAGCCATCGCGTCCTCGCAGAGCGCGCTGCTGCGACCGCCGCTCCCGGCCTCCTCCCTCCGGCCCTGATGCCGGCGTTCAGGCCCGTGCCCGTGCAGCACGGGCAGGAGTGCATCGTTCAATTAAGAGGAGAACGAACGGGATGAAAGATGCCCTTTTGCTCGCTCTCTCTCTCCAAGCCGTCGATTCGGAATCGAAGAAAGCGACGCTCGCTGTTCTCTCTCCCTGGCGTGCCTTCGCTCGCAACTGAGCAGGCGAGTTTGGGAGCGAGCACGCTAGGGACGGAGGCGCTGTCGAAGCGCGCTCGCTGGGTCGAGAGAACACTCTCTGCGCGTGTCGACGAGAGAGGAAAAGAAGAAGGAAAAGTGACAAGGAAAAAAGCTCGAAGAGAAAAAAAAACTAGCTCTTCGAATTCGACCACACCTCTTCTCTCGAGCGAATACGAAAAAAACTCTCTCCTTTCGATCAACACGCAGCTTGCTCTCTCTCTCTCTCTGTGTCTCCGTGCTCAACTTCTCTCTCTCTGCGCAATCAAGCATGCGCACGAGCACCAGCGCGGCCGCGCGCACGCGCTGCGTCGCCTCGCGGAGGACCGGAGCGGCCGCTGCCCGCAATGCGCCGGCGATGAAGGAGAAGAAGGAGAGGAGGATGTTGACGATCGCCGCCGCTCGACGAGCGTCGCCGCCGGCGCCTCAAACGCCCCCTCCCTCTCCTCCTCCTCCTCCTCCTCCTTCGCCGACCCCCAAACTCCTTCCCACCACCTTGCTCGCCGCCTCCGCCGGCGCCACGGGCCTCCTGGGCTCGGGCTTCGATCCCTCCGGCCCTACCTCGATAGCCTCGGCCCTGGGCGTCCTCGCGCTCGTCGTCGCCGTCCACGAGACGGGCCACTTTTCCGTCGCGTGCGCGCTCGGGGTCCGCGTCTCGACGTTCGCTCTGGGCTTTGGCCCCGCTCTCTATTCCAAAAGGGACGAGAAGACCGGGGTAGACTTCACCATCGGGGCTATTCCCCTGGGCGGGTACGTGGCCTTCCCTGACGACGAGGTCGAGGAGGAAGAGGCCGAGAAGCAGCGCGAGAAGGCCGCGGTCGCCGCGGGGAAAGAGTACAGGAGCAGGAGGCAGCAGGAGCAGAACGACGACGGAGGAAAGCCAGCGAGGCCAAAGATCTCTCCCGACGACCCTGACCTGCTGAAGAACCGCCCCTTACTCGACCGGGCCGCCGTCATCTCGGCCGGCGTCGCAGCGAACCTTGTCGCAGCGGCGGTGGTGCTGCTTGTGCAGGCGTCGACCGTCGGCGTCGCCGCGCTGGAGCCTTCTCCGGGCGCGGCGATCCCCAAAGTCGCGGAGGGTTCCGTGGCCGCCCTTGCGGGAATCCGTTCCGGGGACGTGCTGCTGGCCATCGACGGGCAGGCTCTGCCTGCGGGCAGGGCGGTGGACGCGGCAGTGGCTGCGATTCGGGACGCGCCGGGCAAGGAGCTCACGCTGCGTCTGTCGCGGGAGAAGGAGGCGAGCTCTTCCGGCGGTTCCTCTTCTTCTTCTGCCGCTCCTGCTCCTACTTCCACGGCTTCCAAGACCCAGCTCTCCGGCTACGTCGACACCACCGACATCGAGAGCGACCCATACCGGAGGACCTTTGATTTGAAAGTCGTTCCCGCCCCTTACCCGGGAGACAACCCAAACACGCCCCGGGGCCGGGAAGGGAGGATCGGCGTTCAGCTCGCGACACCTGGCAGAGTCAGACACATCGCCGCCTCCACGCCCGGTGCTGTGGTCTCCCTGGCCTCGAGGGAGTACTCGAGGCTGGCAGGGGCGGTGCTCAAGGGGCTGGGCACGCTGTTCTCCAACCCTGGCCAGGCCGGGAAAGCCGTCGCGGGGCCCGTCGCTATCGTCGCGGCGGGTGCCGAGGCAGCCAGGGCCGACGCCGCCGGCATCTTCCAGTTTGCGGCCATCGTCAACATCAACCTCGCCGTCGTCAACCTGCTACCCTTGCCGGCCCTGGACGGGGGCTACCTGGCGCTGATTTTGTTGGAAGCCGTGAGAGGTGGGAAGAAGCTCCCGAAAGAAGTGGAGCAGACTGTGATGACCGGGGGCTTGCTGCTGCTGATGGCGACTGGGGTGGCTCTCATCATCAAGGACACGTTCAATCTGGCTGGGCTCTGAAAGAGAAAGGAGGTGCATTGTAATTCTTTTTTCCTCTTCTTCTCGGGAAACGCATTCGTTGAAAAAAAAAAGGGTCAAGGTCGAGAGAGATGAAAGAAAGAAAATCACAACAACAACAAACAAACAAAAAACGATGGAGCGGCTCTCGATCGCCGACGAGGAGGTGGCGGCCCGCTGGCTCTCCACGCTCGAGGAGACCAAGCGCATGGCCGCGCGCCACGCCGCAGACGTCGCTGCCGCGGCTGCCGCGGCGGCGGCGGCAGCAGGCGGAGACGACGCGTGGGTCGACGTGGCCGCGGGAGGCGATGCTGACGCAAGGGATCGATCTCATTCGAGAACGTCGTTGCCCTCGACCTCGACCGCGAAAACCTCGACCTCCTCCACCTCAGCAACGGCAGCGTCCCCTCCCGTCCCGAGGGACAGCGGCGATGCGTGGCGGCAGGAGGAATGGCACATCGCGTTCATCGTCCTGGTGAGGGATTGGCTTCGGGTTTAGTTTTACAAGGGGCGCGCGAGCGGGAAGATGAAGAAGGAGATGAAGCTCTCACCTTTCTCTCTCTCTCTCAAATTCACAACAACAAAAAAAAAAAAACTCAAAGTTCTTCGAGGCCCCCGCGGCAGCCCTGCGCTCCGGCGGGGACCACTCCGACGACCTCCTCTTCTTCGTGCTCTCAGAAAGGGAAGCTGCTTCGAGGTCGTGCGCGAAGAACGCAGCAGCGAAGGCAGCGAGAGCTAACGCGAACGCGGCCTCTTCTCCAGAGTCGAGGGCGGCGGCGGCGGCAAAAAGGTTTATTGGCGGAGGAGGATCGAGAGGAAGAAGCAGCAACGACGGCGGCAGCAGCAGCCGCAGCGCAGGGGGGACCACCAACGACGTCGGCGACTGTGGCGTGCTCCTCGTCAGGCGCAGGAGCAGCGGCGGCGGCGGCGGAGGAGGCGGAGGCCCCCCGGCGGGCTTCGGGCTCGGCGGGGAGCACGCCTCAGCCGTCGACTGGCGGGCCACGGTGCTGCTCAACCTCTCCCTGCAGACGAGCTACGCGCTGGCCGTGGTCTCCTGCCGGAAAGGGGCCCTGAGGGATAGCAGCTTGTCGGTGCCCCGGGCGATCGCCGCTGCGAGTTCTGCGGCGGCGGCTGCTGCGGCGGCGGCAGCGAAGAAGGAGAAGAGCGGCGTCGCCACTGCCGCCACTTCCGTCGCCGCCGCCGCTGCCTCTTCCGAGACCAGCACCAGCGGCCCCCTGCCCCCGCTCGCTCTGCCCTTGGGAGGCCACGGCGTCCGCCACGACGTCTTCGCCTCGCCCATGCGCCTCGCGTTCGAGCTCTCCAATGGAGGGGGAGGAGGAGGAGACGCGGGGTTCGGGATGAACAACAACAGCAGCGGGCCCGAGCCATCGTACCCGGAGATTTGCTTCTCGGTCGACGAGGAGAGGAGCAGCAGCAACTCTTCTTCCTCGGACCCTTCTGCGTCTCTTTCCTCGTTGTCTTCGGAACTGGAGCTGGCCTCTCCTGGGGACGTCTTTGCTGTCTTCCTGGTCGCCACGGGAGGGCCCGCGCTGGCTACGGGAGCGAAGAAAGAAGAAGAAGAAGAAGAAAGCAAAGAAGGAGAAGGAAAAGACGAGCAGAAGAAAAAGAAAAAGGAAAGCTTTGTCGAGATCTTTTCGGGCTTCGTCTCCTACGAGCAGCTCGTCGACGCCCTCCCCTGCGCCAAGATCGCGGCCTCCAGCTCCTACAGGGAGTACGGCGCGACCGGCGGGGAAGAGAGCAGCAGCAGCAGCGCCTCCACGGCGAGGCGGGAGCACGTCAGGATGCGCGGCCCGGGAGGAAAGGGCGTCGCCGATGTCGCGGTGGGCGTCCTGTTCCGCAAAGGCGCTCTTTCTGCTCCAAGTTCTTCTGCTTCGACCCCTTCTTCGTCGTCTTCTTCGGCCAGGGACCTCATCGCACGCACCGTCGCGGCGAGGGACGGCGACCATGTTTCTTCCTCTTCGTCGTCGTCTCTCGCGGCGACGGCCCGCGCCCTGCTCCGCGCGGCTGCAAACGCCGTCGCGCCGCCGCTGGCCCCGCCGGCGACGGGCCCGCCCGTCTTCCGCTGCTCGCTCTTCTGTCTGAGCTTGCCCGTGGAGACGCTGGCCGGGAGGCTGCTGGGGCTGCCTGACTGTTCGCAGTAGAGAGAGAGAATGAGAGAGAATGATTTCTTTTTATTTGTACACTAGCTCTTCAAATGCTTTCTCTGTTTAAACCAAAAATTTTGAAGAAAAAAACGAAACAAGAAGGCAAAACTTTATCTCTTTTCTCGTGTCAGCCCCCTCCGCCTCCAGCCCGCCGCTTCCGCTCAAAGTACGCGTCCGTCTTGGCCACGCCCAGATTTATGACTTTCGGGCAGCCGTCGCGCTGTTTTTTGGGATCGTGTTTCGAGTGAGCGCGAAGAGAGTTTTTTGTGGTGAGCAAAAAAGAAAGGACGAAGAAACGGAAAAAAAAAATCGGGAAAAAAAACTTGAAAGAAAAAAACTTTTCTTCCTCACGTCCTTCTCCAGCTGAGTGCACTCCTGGCAGTAGTAGGCGTCCGCCACGCCGAAGCCCCCACAGACGACGCAGCGGCCGCACTGGCTGCCGTAGTTGCACTCGTCGCAGATGCGGACGAGCGTGGCGGGGCGCACGAACGAGTCGCAGACGACGCACTTGCCGTCGCCTGTTTTTTTTTTTGAGATTCGGGGTTTTTTTTTTTAATGAGGGTGAAGATGAGTGCTGTTCTTCTTCTTCTTCTCGCACTCTTTCCTTCTCTCTCTTTTTTGCTGATTCGAGGCAATCAATTAACTCACATTTCTCGCAGACGCGGCCGATGGCTGTTTTTTGGAAGTGGGTGTGTTTGTGTGGCGGGGGGGAGGAAGGGTGAGTCGAGGAGGTCGAGGTCGAGAGAGAGAGAGAGAGCCGCCGTCGATCGAAACTAACTCTCGACTGATTTGATGCCTTCTCTTCTCCGTCGCCTTCTTCTGCTTGCGTCTTCCTCACCGATGCCTGGCTGCTTGCGACACATCACGAGGTCGGGCTGGTGCACCGCCATCGCGTCGTGGAGGCGCCTTTCGTGGAGAAGAAGAGGCGATTGGAAGAGAAAGCGGAAGAAAAAAAAAAGCGGAGAAGAGTGGAGAGGCGAGAGAACCGAGAAGAGCGTCGATTTTTTTCCCCCGCATGCGGCTAGCTCTCTTCACAATTTTTTCCCCTTTCGGCGCCAGCCATAGAAGAGCTGCAGCAGCTCTCGATCACTCTCTGTGCGCTGGGAGCGGCTTCAATCGTCCTGTCTGCTGATCCTTGGCGAATCAAAGAGCAAGAGGCAAGGGCAATTCCAGCCTAGGCAGGCGCTTTGGAAAAAGGAAAAACACATTGCGACGGCTCTGTTTTCAATGTCGCCTTCGACATCAAACAAGCATCGCCGCCGCGCTGCCCCTGGCGCGCCGCCATCAGGCCCCAACGGTTCCAACAAGAAGCCGCGTAGGGCAGACGCCGAGGCCTCCGAGATCTCCGAGCTCGAGGCGCGCATCGCGGCAACCCAGCCTGCGCGCGGGAGCGACGCCGGGATGGCACCCGAGAAGGCAACGAGCGGCATGGGCAACGCCTTGGGCGTTGCAGCCGCCGTCGCCGCCGCCGCCAGCAGCACCTCCGCTTCCGCTTCCACCTCTTCTTACCCGCCCATGGCCGGCCGCAAGCGCTTCGACGAGCTGCCCCTGACCCGAGCCACGCTCCACGGCCTCTCCGTCTCCGGGTACACCACCATGACGGCGGTGCAGAGAGCCGCCTTGCCGCACGCCCTGGCGGGTCGCGACGTCCTGGGCGCGGCGAAGACGGGGTCGGGCAAGACACTCGCCTTCGTGATCCCTCTGCTCGAGTCCCTCCGCAGGGCGCGCTGGTCCCCGCTCGACGGCCTCGGGGGGCTCGTCCTGTCCCCGACCAGGGAGCTCGGGACGCAGATCTTCTCGACGCTGGGCCGGGTCGGCAGGCAGGGGAACGAAGTCTCGAGCGCCGTGCTGTCGGCGGGGCTGCTCGTCGGAGGGAGGGACGTCCGCGAGGAGGCCCTCCGCGTCTCCGGGCTCACGATCCTGGTCGCTACGCCCGGGAGGCTGTTGCAGCACATGGACGAGTCTCCCGGCTTCGACGCGAGCAGGCTGCAGGTTTTGGTTTTAGATGAAGCCGACCGGCTTTTGGACATGGGCTTCGCTCCGACTTTGGATGCTATCTTGGCCAACCTCCCGCGCCCGCGGGCTGCCATCGAGGCAGAGCTCGCCAAGAAGAAGAAGAAGGTGGGCGCTCCTCTGGACTCCTCGTCTTCCGCATCTCCTTTCGGGGGCCACGACGGGAGGCAAACTCTTTTGTTCTCGGCCACGCAGACCAAGCGAGTCGCCGACCTCGCGAGGCTCAGCCTCCGCGACCCGGAGCGCGTCTCGGTCCACGAGCAGGCCCCGTCCCCTACGCCACCGCGCCTGCGCCAGGCCTTCGCCGTGGTCTCCCTTCCCGACAAGGCCGACGTGCTCTGGGCCTTCATCAAATCCCACTTAAAATGCCGTGTCGTCGTCTTTTTCGCGACCTGCAAGCAGGTTCGCTTCTACCACGAGGCGCTGAGGAGGCTCCGGCCCGGGGTTCCCCTGCGGGCCCTGCACGGGGGCATGAAGCAGGGGGCGAGGGCGGCGGCGTTCGAGCAGTTTGTCGGGGACGTGACCGGGAATAAGAGGGTCGTCGGAAGTTCGAGCTCGGGGTCGGGGTCGAAGAATGAGAAAAGCCCCTCGTCAAACTCGGGCTCGGGAGTGCTCCTCGCGACCGACGTCGCCGCGCGAGGGCTCGACTTCCCGGCCGTCGACTGGGTGCTCCAGGTGGACGCTCCGGACGACGCCGCGACCTACGTGCACCGCGTGGGGCGCACAGCGAGGTACACTGCCAAGGGTCGAGCCCTGATGCTGCTGACGCCCTCGGAGAAAGAGGGCTGCGTATCAAAGTTGACTGCTGCCGGGGTGCCTCTCAACGAGGTGAAGATCAACCCGGCCAAGGGGGCGCCCGTGACGCCGGCGCTGGCGGCCCTGCTGTCCAAGTCCCCGGACCTGAAGCAGGCGGCGCAGAGGGCGGTGCAGTCGTACGCGAGGTGAGTTTTTGTTTTCAAAAGTTTCGGAGTTTTTTTTTTTGCTTCGATTTCGATTTCGACCCTCTTCTCACTTTTTTTCCCGAATAAAAAATCAAACTTTTTCCTCGAAAAAAACAGGTCGATCGCGCTCCAGCCCGACAAGGCGACCTTTGACGTGCGCTCGATGCCCGTGGGCGAGTTTGCTGCCTCGCTGGGACTGGCGGTGGCCCCTCGGATGCGCTTCCTGGCCAAGGCGGGGAAGAAGAGCGAGGCGGAGGAGAAGGAGAGGGGAGAGGGAGGAGAGGAGAGCGACGAGAGCGGCAGCGAGAGCGAAATGGAGCAAGAAGAAGAAGAAGAAGAAGGAGAGGGCGCCGCTGCTACTGCTGCTTCTGACGACAGCGAAGAAGACGGCAGCGATGATGACGACCTCATGGTCGTCAAGCGCCGCGACGTCTTCCGGGATGACGACGACGGGAACGACGAAAGGGACGACGGAACGGCCCCGACGACGCCGGGCCAGCTCGCGCTCGACTCTTCGAAACTCCTGAGGAAGAAGAAGAAGAAGCTCCGCATTCCCGTCTCGGGCGGAGCCGCCTCGGTCGCCGCGGGGGAGCGCCTGGTGTTCGACGACGAGGGCAGGGCGGCGCCACCTCTGTCGCTGCTGGGCGAGAAGCTCGAGTTCGGAGGAAGGAGCGACAGCGAAGGCGAAAGCGAAAGCGACGGCGGCAGCGGCGACGACGACGAGAAAGAAGAGGTCGAAAAGAAGAAAGAGAAAGAGAAAAAGGCGAAGGCGAAGGCGAAACGCCTCGAAGGCCTCGACGTCGGCGAGCACGCCACGGCGGAGACGAGGCTCGCCTCCGCCGCCGCGACCCTGCGCGAGCGCGACGCCCTCGACAAGGAGGAGTACGCGCGCGGGAGGAGGGAGCGCAGGCTGGAGAAGAAGGCGAGGGCCAAGGCGCGGGCGAGGGGCGAGGAGGAGGAGAGGCTTGGCGCTCGGCTCGGCGGCGGCGGCGGGAGCTCTTCCGAAGAGGAGGAAGAAGAGAGCGATTCTTCTTCCTCGTATTCCGACGAAGAGGGTTCTTCTCGGCGTGCGGCTCCCAGGGCCGTGCCCGACGCGGGGCACGCCGGGATGGCCCGGCGCGGGGAGGAGCTCGCCGCGAAGATGCGTCAAGGGAAGGGAGGAGAGAGCGGCGGAGGCGACCTCGCCGAGACAGAGGCACTCGCGCTCCGCCTGCTGGCCGCGAGGCGCCGCGGAGGGGGATGAGGTATTTCGAGAGAGCTTTCTGGTTCTATAATGAGATGCAAGCAACAACGACAACGAAACGAAAATGAGAAAAGGAAGCGAAGAGGGAGAGGCGGAGAGTTTTTTTTTTTAGCTGAAACCCGAGGGTCTGAAGAAAGAATTTTTTTTTGGTTTTTTTCATATTAAAAAAAGGAAAAGCTTCGTGTTTAGTTAGTTTAAGTTGATTGATTGATTGATTTTGGCGCTAAGCGCTAACGGGGTAGGTGGGAAAAATATATCAGTGGAGAGCGATGCGCGCGCGGGGGTTTCTCGGAACCGCCCTTTGACTTTTGAGAAACTGAAGAAGAAAAAAAGAAGAAACGAATAAAAAAATTTTGGATGCAAAATTGGAGAAGAGAGGGCTCTTTCTTCCTCTTTTTTTTCACGCGCAGCAGCAGACCTTGGCGGCGCCTCCCCGGATCACCCACCCGTCCAGGGGCTTCCAGTCGAGCAGCGAGAGCACATGGAGCTCCGCTGCGGCCATCACCCTGCAGGGCCTGCCGCGGAAGCTGCTGCCGTTGCTGTTGCTGTTGCGGCGGGAGGCAAAGTTTGAGGCCGAGGCTGAGGTGGTGGGAGGAGGAGGAGCAGGAAGAGCAGCAGAAGCAGAGGCCGCCTCTGCTGCTGCCGCCGTCCCTCTCTCCTCCTCCTTCTCCTCTCCTCCCTCGCACCGCGCCCCTCCTGCCAGCGCCAGCAGCGCTGCAGCCGGTGGCACCGCGGACCTGGCGTCCAACGCCTTGGACGCCACCCACACGCACGCGGCCAGCGCGGCCGGGAGAGGGGCCGCGGCGCCGGCGGCGGCCAGCGTCGCCACGCACACGCGGTCCCTGACCCTCCTCCAGAGCCTCTCGGCGAGCGCCGAGGTGTCTTTTGGGGAGGTGGCGCCGGTCACGGCTGCCCAGTGGGCGAGAAGGGGGGCGAGGCCCGCGGTCGGAGGGGGAGGTGGAGGAGCTGTTGAGGAAGAAAGGGGCTCTGCCAACGTCGTCGCCGTCGTCGTCGTCGGGAAAAGCACCCGAGGCTCATCAGAGGAAGGAACAGCAACAACACCGAAGAAGCCCGCGGCCTCTGCAGCGGCCCTGTTGAGCTCCGCCGCGGCCGCGAAGGCCGCGGCAGAGGCGAGCGTGGAGGAAGGGTAGAGGAAGCGCTGCTGCTGCTGTTGCTGGTGCTCTTCGGCACCGCCGCAGCCGCGGCCCGTCGCCGCCGCCGCTTTGGCCGCCGCCGCCTCTTCTTCTTCGACCTCTTCCTCGTCGTCTTCGTCATCGACAACGGACTCGTCCGTCGCCGTGGAGTCGCACGAGTCGGAGCGGACGTCAGCAGCGTCTGAGGCAGAGGGAGAAGAAGTAAGCAGCGGGGAAGCGAAAACCTGCCGCTGCTCCTCGGCCTCGGCGGCCTCGGGGGTTTCGACGGCGGCGGCGGCGGCGGCGGCAGAGGCCTCTCGGTCTTCTTCTTCGACCCCCGCGGCAGCGGCGGCGGCGTTGCGAGCACGCTTCGCGGGGCGAGGAGCAGAGGCAGCGGCCGCAATCGCGGCCTCTTCCACCTGTTCGGGCGTCGTCGTCGTCGCCACCAGCGTCGACGAGGCCGGGGAGAGCGAGCCGGCCGAGGAGCGGCGCGCGCCCTCGAGCGCCGGCGGCGTCGAGAGGAGGCCGGCGGCGCCGCGGCCGCGCTTGGAGGCGTTGCCGTCGCGCGATGGCGCGAATGTCGCCGCCTCGGCGCCCAGGCCCGCTCCGCCGTCAATTGCTCCTGCTGCTGCTCCACCATCACGCACGAGCATAAGAGACAGCAGCGTGCGCGGCGAAGGGGACACCAGCATCGGTTCCATCGTTGTATCAGGCAGAAGAGTTCGGAAAAGTTTCAGAAAGAGCAAGGAGGGGGGTTTTCAGAGCAGAAGACGAAAAAAACAAGGCAGAAGGGGTCGAGAGCGAAAAGGTTTTTTTCGGCTCGACAGGACTTTGCAAAGAAAAGAAGCGAAGGAAATTTTTTCACCCCCTGGTGTTTTCTAGGCCTCCATTTTGGATATCCACTAACAACAACTACAACAACAATCCAGAACCGCGTTTCCTTTGTGCTGTGAAGGGAATGGGGAATTGAAAGAGAGAGACAGAGACAGAAGAAGAAGCGGGGTGAGAGAAGAGATGGAAAGAAAAACGAAAGAGACGAGGGGGTCGCCGAGAAGAAAAAAAACGAGAAAGCGAAACCGAAGGAAAAAGGCCTCTGATGCAATCGCGATTAGGGGTCCCTCGCCGGGCCTGATGGGAAGCTTTGATTTAGGTTTTCTTATGCTCATACGATCCAAATGGAAGCATCGTGCTCGATTATCGCAAAATCAGGATCGGAAAGAGGGTGCTGGCCGCGTCGGAGCGCGTATGAATGTCTAATGAGCGAAGCGAAAAAGCACGCGGCGCGAGCGAGGGCGTTTTTGCCCCTCAGTTCGGCAAAGACATTTTGATTTGATGGGAGGACAGGATTTCGCCTCCTGCCGCTTCTCTCTCTCTCTCTTCAAGGACCACCACTAGCACGTCCTCGACGCCACAGAGGGCCCATCGAGGAGAGGGGTTGGAGCAAGAGACTTGGGAGTAGCGCCGAGACCTTACCTTTTTTTTTTCTTTGCACCAGCGAGTTGAGTGAGTGAGGGGGTTTTCTCTTGTTCGGCGCCGAAAAAGAGAAAAAGGAAAGAACGAAGAGTGGAGAAGAAGAGCGAGAGCGGCGATCGCTCGAGAGGCCATCAAGAGCAAAACAAAAAAATATTCACAACTCTCTTCGACTTTTTTTCCTTTCTCCCTTTTTTTCAACAGTCTTTTTCAACTCCACGAAAAACATCATGGCGCCGACCGTCGACGCTACCGGCTCCGGCCGCCAGGTAAGACTTGGAGAAAGAGAGAGAGAGGCAGAGAGAGCTGAGAGAGAGCGAGAGAGAGACGTTGGAGATGAGCACTTCAAAGAATGGGAAGCATCGCGCGTCGAAATTCAATGCTCTTTCTTTCTCTCTCCGATCGACCGTCGCTTTCTTCCTCCTTCTCCGCCCTTGTTCGATCTCTTTTTCCCGCCGCGATCGGTCGGGGAACTGCGAGGCTCGATGCACGGACGTGGAAGAGAGTGGTTGGAGGAGCTGCATGCCACGCATGAGCCCTGAGCCGCCGGGTTTTTTCTTTCCATTTCGAGCGAAAAAAGAGGGGCGAGAAGAGCGAGAGCGGGAAAAAAAAAGAAAAAAAAGTGCAAAATTTCAAACCGGCGAGCTCGCTTTCAAGTTCGTCAGGCACTGCTCTCGCCTCTCTGTCCACGGCAGACGGCACGAATCGATCTCGAGAGGACGACGGGACAGGCGGAGAGAGCGAAAAAGGCCCTGCGTGACCTCGAAAGTCGGGAGAGAGATTTCTCGAGAGCAGAGCAAAGAGGAGCTCAGCCGCCATCCACGTCGATGGATCGATCGATCGCTGCTGCTGCTCTCGCTCGCGCTGCTTCGGAAGTCGAAGGAGGGGCGCCTTCTTTCGCTGCTTCTTCTTTCTTTTTCAACCCCGGCCTCCTCTCTTTCTTTCTTCTTCTTCTTTTTTCACCCTCTCTCGCTCGCGCTTTCTTCGCTCCACCCTTTCTCCCTCTCGCTCTACTCTTTCTTCGCTCACCCCTCCTCTCTCTTTCTTTGGATCCATCGGAATCCCAAAACAAAACAAAAACAACCGACCAACAGTACAAGGTCAAGGACATCTCGCAGGCCGACTTCGGCCGCCTCGAGATCGACCTCGCCGAGGCCGAGATGCCCGGCCTCATGGCCTGCCGCTCCGAGTTCGGCGGCGCGCAGCCCTTCAAGGGCGCGCGCATCGCGGGTTCGCTGCACATGACCGTCCAGACAGCCGTGCTCATCGAGACGCTCACGGCCCTGGGCGCCGACGTGCGCTGGTGCTCGTGCAACATCTTCTCGACGCAGGACCACGCCGCGGCCGCCGTCGCGCGTGACACCGCGGCGGTCTTCGCCTGGAAGGGCGAGACGCTCGAGGAGTACTGGTGGTGCACGGAGCAGATGCTGACGTGGCAGGACGGCGAGGGCGCCGACCTGCTCGTCGACGACGGCGGCGACGCGACGCTGCTCATCCACGAGGGCGTCAAGGCCGAGGCCGCCTTCAAGAAGGACGGCACGCTGCCCGACCCCACCTCGACCGACAACCCCGAGTTCCAGATCGTGCTCCAGGTCATCAAGGACGGACTCGCCAAGGACGCCGACAAGTGGACCCGCATGGCCAAGCGCATGGTCGGCGTCTCGGAGGAGACGACCACGGGCGTCAAGCGCCTGTACGAGATGCAGGAGGCCGGCACGCTGCTGTTCCCCGCCATCAACGTCAACGACTCGGTGACCAAGTCCAAGTTCGACAACGTGTACGGGTGCCGCCACTCGCTGCCCGACGGCATCATGCGCGCGACCGACGTGATGATCGCCGGCAAGCAGGCCTTCATCGCCGGGTTCGGCGACGTCGGCAAGGGGTCGGCCGCGGCGATGAAGGCCGCGGGGGCGCGCGTCGTCGTCGCTGAGATCGACCCGATCTGCGCGCTGCAGGCGACGATGGAGGGGTACACCGTCGCGCCGCTCGAGGACTGCCTTGAGACGGCCGACATCTTCATCACCACGACCGGTAACAAGGTAAGAGAAAGGAGGGAGAGGAGTTGTTGGGGGAAGGAAGGGGAGAAAGCGAGAGGGAAGGGAAGAAGAAGAAAAAACTCACTTTTTTTTCTTTTCCTCTTCAATCTAACCCCTCTCTCTCTTTCAAAACAGGACATCATCATGGCCGACCACATGTCCAAGATGAAGAACAACGCCATCGTCGGCAACATCGGCCACTTCGACAACGAGATCGACATGGGTGAGTAGGAGAAGAAGTTTTCCTTTTTTTCGAGGGCGCGAGAGAGAGGTCGAAGAAAAAAAAAAAACTCACCCTCTCTTTTCTCTCTCTTCCCAATCCAAACCCAAAACCCCAACTCCCAGCCGGCCTCATGTCCTGGCCGGGCGTCAAGCGCCAGACCATCAAGCCCCAGTGCGACCGCTTCATCTTCCCCGACGGCCACGGCGTCATCATGCTCGCCGAGGGCCGCCTGCTCAACCTGGGGTGCGCGACGGGCCACCCGTCGTTCGTGATGTCGTGCTCGTTCACCAACCAGGTGATCGCGCAGCTCGAGCTCTGGAACGAGAAGACCTCGGGGCGCTACGCCAAGGAGGTCTACGTGCTCCCCAAGCACCTCGACGAGAAGGTCGCCGCTCTCCACCTGGACAAGCTCGGCGCCAAGCTGACCGTGCTGTCCGACGACCAGGCAAAGTACATCGGCGTCAACAAGGGCGGCCCCTACAAGCCGTCGCACTACCGCTACTAGATTGTTCCTGGAAAGAGAGAGGGAGAGTTGGAGCTTCTTTTTGGAGCTTTCGCTTTCTCTCGCTTTTTTTCTAGTTTTCTAGTTTTTTAGTCGCAGTAGAAGGAGAACGAGGCTTCTTCTTCTCTTTGTTTGTTTCGAAAGAATCAACGACGAGGAGATGCCCTGCCTCTGATTTCCCATTGGAGAGAGAGAGAGATTATAGTTCGAAAAAAAACAAAATCAGGAACGAAAACAATAAGATCAAAAAACGCAGGAGGTCTGGGGGGAAGGGAAAGAGGTGGGTGAAGAGAGAGAGGTGAAACTCTTTTTTCTTTTCTCCTTTTTTCTTTCTCATTCCCCCAACCCCTTTTTCTGCGCCGCACCCCTGCTTCCAGAGATAGAGAGAGACCCATAAAAGAAACTCTAATTTTTTTCACCGTGTCAAATCGTTTCGAAAATCAAAAGAGAGAAAAAAAAGTTGGGTTTTTTCATAACACTTTCAACGTCTCTCTCTCTCCGTTCTCTCTATCTCCCCCTCTTCTCTCTCCCCACCCCACCAAAAACGAAAGCAGATTCTCTTTTTCTTTAAACTCCGCCAAAGAGCCTGCCCCACCTCTTCTTCTTCTCCGTCGTCGTCGGAGCCTGCAGCACGGCGGAAGCATCGAGCGCGCCCGGCGGAGGGGGCGGCGGCGGCGTCGGGAACGAAGCGAGCTGTTCCTCCTCCGCCGCCTCGTTCCCTCCTCCGCCTCTTCTGTCCAGCCTCTCCTCGGCCTCAGCCGCCGCGGCCACGAAGGTCGCCTTCCTCACCGCCCTGCGCGGCGTCCAGTGGCGAAGAGGAGAGGAAGAGCCCCCCCAAGCAGTCGTCGTCGCGGGGGGCTTTTTGTTCGGACTCTGCTTCTTGCTCGGGCTGCTCTTTTTCATGCTCTCGCTCTTCTTCCCGCCGCCGCTGCTGCTCCTGCGGCTGTCAAAGTTCCGATAGCGCGACGAGCGCGAAGGGGGCAGGGCCTCCTCCTCCGGCTCTCCAGCAGCAAGAGCTCCGCCTCCGACGACGCTGCTGAAAGCGGACGGAGGGTTGTTGCCCGCCTTCGCTTCTTCGAGGCTCTTTCTCTGCCGCTGCAGCTTCGAAAACAGCTCCCGCCCCTGCTCTTCCTCCCTGTCGCGTTGCTGCTGTTCTTCTTCCCTCTGCATCAACATCCGCCGCCTCGGGGTCGGCGGTGGGGACTTCTTCCCGCTGGCGATCTCGAGCTCCTCGGCCCTCCACTTGCGCATCCTGGAGCGAGGGGAGAGGGTGGCGGCAGGAGTCGCCGAAGTCGCCGAAGTCATCGCCGTTGCCGTCGCCGTCGGCATTGCCGGGAGAGCCGCGACGCCGGCAGGCTTCCAGCTCGCGCGCGGCGTGGAGTTCGAGTGAGCAGCTGGCGAAGAGGAGCGCAGACGCTCCCTCTGCTTGCCCGCCGAGGCCGCCGTCGCCGAGGCGTAGGAGGCGGAAGCGCCGGAGCGGGTCGGCGAGCGCGGCTGCCTCGAAGAGCTGGTCGTCGGCTGCTGCTGTTGTTGTTTCCCTTGCTGCTGCTGCTCGAGAAGCCTCCGCGCCCTGCCCGCCGCGGCGAGGGCGTCGGTGCGCGCCGCCGAGAGGGGGCTCATGTCCACCGTGAAGGGATTTTTGGAAGAGCGGGGAGCGGGGCTCTTGCTGCTGCTAGTTGCTACAGCTCCCACCGCTCCCGCTTCCGCTTCCGCTTCGGCCTCTTCCGCTCTCCTCGCAGCCTTGGGGGACCTCGGCGTCGGGGAGAGCGCCTCCTGCGCGACCGAGATGACCGCAGCGACCTCCAGCGGGGACGAGGGGCACGGAGAGGGGGAGCGCTCGGGGGAAGGGAGGAGCACGGCCCCGGATCTGGCGCTCCTCTGAGGCGTGACGGCGAGCGACTCGTCGCGCGCGGCGCTCGCGGCAGCCCTCGCCGCCGCGACCGCCGCGGCGACATGCCCTTGTTGTTGGTCTTCTTCTTCCGCGGCCTCTTTCTCGTCGTCGCCGTCGTTGGATTCAGGCTCGCGCTGCTGATGCTGCTGCTCCTGCTCGGTCACGGGAGAAGGCGAAGGCGAAGAGTGGGAGACCGCGGCGGCGGGCCTGTTGCTCTTGGCCGTCGTCTTCAACGCCGCCGCCTCTGCTGCCGTCTCTTCCTCTTCCTCCCCTCCAACTTCGTCGTCCTCGACCTTGGTGTTCTGGCTCTCGTCCCGCAGCTCGGCGAGCACTACGCTCTCGGAGAGGTTGACGCGGGCTCCCGTCGGGGTGCGCGCGTGCTCGTCGAGGGCCGCGCGGAACCGGGCCAGCGCGGCGCGCTGCCTCGCGACGAGCGCGGCCGGGGCGGCGGCGGACCCGCCTCCGGCGGAGGAGGTCGTCGAGGGCGCGGGAAGAGCTTCTGTTCTCGTCGTCGTCGCAGCCGCCGTCGAGCTGCTCCCCCCGCAGACGGCTGCGTCCGAAGCAGCAGCACCGGTCTGCAAGGAAGAAGGAGAAGAAGGCGCCGGGGAGGGCGTGGGGAGCTTGATCCTTGGGAGGTGGAGCGGCAGAGGCTGCCTCTGCTGCTGCCGCCTCCTCCTTTCGCCGTCGTCGTCGCAAAAGCCGCGCGGCGGAGAGGAAGACTCCGCCGGCAGGAAAGAGGGCTGCGCGGCCTTGGTAGGAGGAGGGAGCGTCCAGTGGAGCCTCTTCTCGGGTTGAGGTTGTTGCTGTTCGGAAGCACCGACGGCGAAGGCAGGAGCAGCAGCGAGTGAAACGAAAGCGACTTGCTGCCTCTGCTCGGCGCCGCAGACGGGCGACCGCGACCTCGACCTCGACGGGTCGGCGAGAGCAGCAGCAGCGCCTTCTTCGTCTTCGTCACGGAGGCGGTGGTTCCTCGAAGGAGGAGAGGTAGATCTCCTACTCCTGCTCTTGCTCCTGAAAGCAGAGACGCCGAGACGCCGAGAAGAAGAAGGACGAACGGCGGCGGCGGCAGCGGCGACGACGGCGGCCGCCACCAGACTGCTCCTCACGTCTTCCACCGCCGCGCCCCCGAGCGGGCCCGAGGTCGAGGCCGGGAGGTGAGCGGCGGCGGGGGACTCTTCTCCTTCGGCGGCGGCGAGGCGGGTAGCTTCTTTGTCCTCTTCAACTTGTTCTTCTTCGACTTCTTTCGCGGCTCCGCTTGCTCTGGCGGGCGAGGGCGCCGCGGCGGCGAGCGAGGCGCGCACCGAGGCGGCCTCCGCCGCGGCGAGCCTCTCTGCGCGCCTCCTGGCGACGCTGCGCAGCAGGGACTCGACGAAGCGGCGGCGCTGGCGGACGGAGGAGGTCGAAGAGGAAGAGGAGGTTGGAGGAGGAGGGGGAACTTGAGGAGGAGGCGAGGGCGTCTCCTCTCCTTCTTCTCGCTGCTGCTGCTCCTGCTCTTCTTCCTTCACCGGCGAGAGCAGCAAGGAAGCGTAAGCTGCTCCTCCTGCCGCCGCTCCTCCTCCGTCGCTCGAGATCCCTTCTGCGAGGGGTCCCGCCATACCGGAAGAAGAAGAGGCGCGGCGGGAAGAAGAAGAAGCCGCGGGGACCACGGAGAGGAACCCGCCGTCGAGCGACAGCTCCTCCGCTCCTCCGACGACACCGCCAACGCCAAACGCCGAAGCGGCGGCCGCCACGGCCGCGGCGAGCTCGCGGTCGTCCCTCCCCCCTCCCCCTCCGTCGCCGCTGGCGGAGAAGCTCGCGCGGCCAAACTCGAGCGGGCCGGAAGAAGAAGAAACCGCGGCAGCAGCAGCAGTGGTGGCAGCGATGACGCCGAAGCCGAAAAAGTCCGGGGCGGAGGCGGTGGTGGTGGTCGCTGTCGTCGTCGCAGGGGGCGAAACGGCGGCGGCGCTCGTTCTCTGCTGCTGCTGCTGCTGCTGCTGCCGCTGAGGCGTCTGCCCTCTCCTCCGCTTCCTCGGCGAGCCCGACGCCTGGCGCCTCCCGGAACGCGCGTTGCCTCCTCCGCAGCCGCCGCCGACGGACAGCAGTCCCGACACGAGGTCACCAAAGGGGTCGTCGGACTCCCGGAGCAGCGGCGGCAGGGCCTCGACGTCGTCGCAGTTCTTTTCTCCTTCTTCTCGTTCTCCTTTCGACCTCGTCGTCGTCGTCGTCGTCGTCGTTTGCGTCGGCGAGGAGGCGGCAAAGGCGAGCGGCGGCGCGCCGATCGCAGCCGCCTCCCTCTCCGCGGCGGCGATGGCGAGCGCCTGCCTGAGGTCGGGGCAGCTCGCCCGCAGCGGCGCAAACTGCTCGATGCGAGGGGGGGGTCGAGGGGGAGGAGGGCCGGCGAACGAAGCCGAGAAGACAAAGCCGCCCGACGGCGGAAAAGCAGGGGGGGCCCTTTCCGCCGCCGCCGCTTCCGCCCCTCGCTCCTCGAGCTTCAGCGCGTCGAGGTACGAAGTCAGCGAGCTGACGGCCGCGGCCAGCTGCTGCGGTCGCATGTTGAGCTTGGCGAGCAGGGCCCTGGCGCGGTCGGCGGAAGAAGAAGATTGACAAGAAGAAGAGCGGGAGGAAGAAGAAGTCGCTTCTTCTTCTTCGCCGCCGCCGCCGTCGCTGGCGGCGGCGGCGGCGGTCGTGGTTGTTGCAGTGACGGCTTCGGCGACGAGCACCGCGAGGTCGGCGCTCGCGATCGAGTTTGGACTCAAGTCCAGGCGCTTCTGCTGCTGCTGACATGCTGACGACGCATGGACGGAGACGGAGCGCGAGACGGCGGCGGCGGCGGCGGCCTTGGCCAGGGGCCCGGGCGAAGGGCGCGCCGAGAAAGCGGGAGCGTCGTCGTCGTCGTCGTTGTTGCCGTCGTCGTCGTTGTCATTGTTGTTTGCCGCCAAAGGGGAAGGCAGCGGCGCCGGGACCACCTCGGAAGCAGCAGCGACAGCAGAGACGAAGCTGCTCTCTTCAGCTGCTTCTGCGGCTGGTGTTGCGGCAGTTGTCGAGGCAGAGTGGAGGGCCTCGGACGCGGAAGCGTAGGCAGAGGGCGACGGAGCAGCAGCGACCGAAGCAGAAGCGGCAGCAGAAGCGGCAGCAGCTCCTCCTCTCTTCGCCGCCTTTCCCACCACCTCCTCCCTTTCTTCTCCGCACTCCTCGCCGGCCACCCTCACCATGCTGACCCTGTGCGCCCCGCTCCCGGGAGGAGCCAGGAACCCGCGCAGCGACAGGCGCAGGAACCTCCGGACCTTGGCGTCAGCCGGCAGGCGGAGGACGTGGCATGGAGGAGCAGAGGCCCCCTCCTCCCCCTCGCTGCCTCCTCCTTCTGCCCCACCTCCGGCGCGGAGCTCCACCTCACCCAGCGGGTCAAAGGCCCTCGAGGTCGACCTCGCGTGCGCCAGCTTGACGACGCGAGGGGTCGAGCCCGCGTCGGCGAAGCAGAGCCTGACGACGAGCGCATGCTGGCAGGTATGCGCGAGCTCGAGCGTCGCCTCTGTCGTGGCCCTGGAGCGGTGAGAGTGGCTGGTCCAGGCCCTCGGGGGCTGCGGGGTGGTGTTGTTTCCTGCTACTGCTGCTGCTGCTGCTGGTGCGAGCGCGGCGCGGACGCCGCCGGGACGAGCAGAGACAGAAGAAGAAGGAGTCTTTGCCGCCGAGGAAAGAGTCGAAGAGCCAGAGACGGCGACGAGGCCGCATGCCGCCGCAGCGCCCGTTCCCGTGGCTTCCACGACGGCACGGACGAGCCCCGGCGGCCTGCGAGTGGGCGGGATGGGCCTGACGGGCGAGGGCTTGCAGGGGCGGGCAGAGTCCTGTGAAGGAGGTTGAGGGAGAGAGAAGAGAGAGAAGAGAGAAGAAGGGTGAGAGTTTTTTGTTTTGTTTGCGCGAATTGCTGAAACTGAAAAAGACCTCTTTTCAAATCCCAAAACGCACCGGGTGAGGCCTGCCTCCCTGCGTGGCCTTCTTGGGGCTCATGACGAGCATCGATTCGACAACTTCGTTGTTGTTGCGGCGAGAAGAAGTGGAAGTGGAGCCAGGGAGCTGGCGAGGAACAACAGCAGGAGGAGGAGCAGCGAGCTTGTGGTGCATTGCAAACGAAACCGGCGCCGCCGCTGCCGCCGACGCCGCCACCGCTCTCGCCGAAGAAGCATCGAGCGAAAAGACCATCCGCTTGGGGCTGCGAGGAAGAGGAGACTTTGTTCCTCCTGTCTTGATTGACGACGAGTCCCTCGCGGAGCTCCTGCTGAAGGGCTCCTGCTGCTTCTGGGCAGAGCTCTTGGACGTCGGGGAGAGGCTGTTTTTTTTTTTTTTTCAGAAAGGAATGGTTTTTTTTCTGAGCGGTCCAATGTTTTTTCCCTGGCGCGTCTTTTTCGCTCTTTCTGCTGCACTTCTTTACCTCATACGCGACGCATGGGCGGCCAAGAGGTCGACGTAGCGGCCCGAGTACTGTTTTTGTTTTGGTTGAGAGGAAGAGTGGGAGAAAGTGAGGCAGACATGTCCTCGTTTTTCGAGTCGAAATTGGCGAGAGAGCCGTGGGAAACTCATTTGGCGCTTCCTCGCCAGCGCTGGGAGCCCCGACGAGGGTTCCGAGTCGCCGGTAGAAAAGAGAGAGAAAGCGGTCAACGACGCACCGAGCCTGAGGGCGCCATGGCCTCGTGGTGAGCGCAAGTAGAAGGGAAGCGCCAAGAAAGAGAGAAAAAACGAGCAAGAGCAAGTGAGAGAGAGCTCGTTTTGCTTTTTTCTTTCTTTCTTCTTCTTCTTTCCCTCCTCTTTGCTCTCTCTCTTCTTCAGAGAAGAAGCAAAAGATGAGAGAGAACAGAAATTCGACACTTTCAGCTCTCCTTCCTCTTGCCTCCTCCCTTGCCCTTGTTCCTCGAACCTCTCCCCCTAGCAGCTCTTCTTTCCGCTTTTTCTTCGGTAAGAGAAAACCTGTCTTTCCTCCCTCAGACCCGCGTCGAGGCGGCCAATTGCGATCCGGAGCTTCGCAGGCGGGCGGAATGTGGGCTCCGCGTTGCGGTTCTGACGAGGGGATGCGGAGAGATGATGGGGTGGAAGACTTTTAAAAAGGAACATGCCATCATCATCATCAACGTCGTGGTCGTCGCCGTTTTCGTCCCCCCCCCCTTCTTTTTCTCAACCTCGACCTCGACCTCCTTCTTTTTCCAAAAACAGCTTCATCGTCGTCATGGGCCTCTTCTGGACCTGCGTCGACCAGCAGAGCGTGCAGATTGTGCAGACCTGGGGAGCCTACTCCCGCACCCTTGGGCCCGGGTTCCACTTCCTCTGGTGAGAGAGAGAGAGGAAAGAGAGAGAGAGAAGAAAGAGAGGGGACGAAAAAAAAAACGAGTTTCGAAAGTCTTTTGTTTTCATTTTTTTCTCACTCGTGTCACCCTCTCTCTCTCTCTCTCTCTTAGGTGCTGCCTCGGCGAGTGCGTCTCCGGGGGGCTCAACCTCCGCGTCCAGCAGCTCGACGTCCGCGTCGAGACCAAGTCCAGCGACGACGTTTTCTTAATGATCGTCGTCTCGATCCAGTACCAGTACGACCCGGAAAACACCTATTCCGCGTTCTACAAGCTTTCCAACTTGCGGGAGCAGCTGTCCGCCTACGTGTTCGACGTGGTGCGGGCGACGGTGCCGAAGATCCCGCTCAACGAGGTGTTCACGATGAAGGACCAGATAGCCGGCGCGGTGAAAGAGGAGCTGACCAAGTCGATGTCGGGTTTCGGGATCACGATCATCAACACGCTGGTGACCGACGTGTCGCCGGACCCCACGGTCCGCGCCGCGATGAACGAGATCCAGGTGTGATTGGTTTTCTTTTGTGCTCGAGAGAAGAGAAGAGGAGGAAAAGAAATGAAGTTCTTTCAGCTCACCACCCTCTTTCTTTCCTTTCTTTCTTTCCTTCCTCTTCCACCTTTTTCCCCCGACTCTCTCAGGCCCAATCCCGCCTCCGCTCCGCCGCCCTGGAGCGCGCCGAGGCCTCCAAGCTCACCGTCATCAAGGCCGCAGAGGCAGACGCCGAGGCCAAGTACCTCGCGGGGGCCGGGATCGCGAGGCAGCGCCAGGCGATCATCGCCGGTCTGCGAGAGTCGATCAAGGACTTCTCCAGCGACGTCGACGGCGTGTCCTCGCGCGACGTTATCACGCTGATGATCACCAACCAGTACCTGGACGCGATCCAGAACATGGCGCAGAGCGGGAGCGCGTCGACGATCTTCTTACCGCACTCCCCCGGGGCCGTGAGCGACCTCGGGGCTCAGATCAGGGATGCGTTCGTGCAGGGGTCGGCGGTGGCCAGCGCCGTGTCTGCTGTCCCCGGGGAGCAGAGGATGGGGCGGTGATGGGGAGAGGAGGAGGAGGGGGAAGGGTGAAGAGAAACGGAGAGTGAAATGAGAGCGAGAGAGTGAAAAATATGAGAGAGAGAGAGAGAAGAGGTCGGGTTTTTTCCGTTTTTACCTTTTGAGAAAGAGAAAGAGAGTTTGAAGAGAACTCTCTTTCTTCTCCTTCTTCTTCTTCTTCGCCCTCTTTCTCCTCGTCATTTGACGACGATGACGATAATAAGTGACGATAATAAGAATCAAAAGGCGAGTGTTTTCGGCGACGTGTAATTCGAAATTTCTTCTTTTCGAAAATTAGTTCGGTCGCGCGACTCTTGCCAACCCTCGTTTGCTCGCACCGCCAACCTCGTCCCACCCCGACTTCTATATCAACTTTGCTCGCTTCTTTTTCTCTCTTTCTCTTTGTTTTGCTTCAAGACAACAAGTCAGGCTAAATTCGACGGCGTCGTTCAACTCGAAGACTTTGACCGAAAAAGACGCTCAGCGCCACGCGGGCTCTCTCTCTCTCTCTCTCTCTTCCCTCGTCGCGGGGTCTCTCGAGAAGAAAGGCGAAGTCGACCCTCTTTTCCATTTTTCTAAGAAAAGGGCAAGCGAGTGAGGAAAAAAAGAGAGAGAGAAAACTCAAAGCTCCTTTCTTTCGTGCATGTCCCGTCGCCGCGCCGTCTTCAAACTGCTCGAGAAGCTCGCCATGGCTTCGAAACATTTCCCCGGTGGCTCTGTCGCAGGCGCTGGAACAAGAAAACCCGCGGCCGTCCGTGGTGCCGCGGCATCATTTTCTTCGAGCCGAGCATTGGAATCGTTGTCGACGCCACCGCGGCCGTCGCCGACGACATCGACATTCCCTTCGACGCGCAGCAGGCCTCTCCTCCCTGCCTCCACTCTCTCTCAGTTACACACTAGAGCCGTCCAGGCATCGTCTTCTATCCTGCAGAGGTCGCTCTACTCCCATCAGAGGCCCCGGTCGTTCTCGGCAGGGGCTACTAGGAGCGACGTCGCAGCATCGGCATCGGCAGCAGCATCGACAGATGCCGCTGAAGAAGACGAAGACGAACCCCTCGACTCGTTCCTTGCGCCTCCTTCCGTGACCTTTGCTTCGCTGGGGATCGACAGCGTAGTCTGCGATGCGCTCGCTGCTGCCGGGATAGCGCATCCGTCGGCCGTACAGGTATGAGAAATTTCGAGTTTCCTTTTTTTCAAATTGGCATTTCTTCTTCTTTTCCTTTCGTCGCTCTTTTCGCTCAAGTTTCAGCCTCTACCTCCTCCTCTCAACCTCCTCCTCCTCCTCCTCTTTCCCCCAGGCTTCCGCGATCCCGCCCTTGCTCTCTTCCTCCGACGCCGTGCTCGCCGCGCAGACGGGCTCCGGAAAAACAATAGCCTACCTTGCCCCTCTCATCTGCAGGCTCCGCTCGGCGCAGGCGCTGCCCCGAGTCGACGACGACGACGACGACGACGACGAGGAAGCCGCGCTCGACTTTGACAACGAGAGCAAGGCCCCGTCGATTCCGACGCTCGTCTTGCCCTCCGCCGACGAGCCCCCGCCGTCCTCCCTGGGGCTCCTTGTGCTCTGCCCGAACGCCGCTCTCTGCGATCAGGTCGTTTCCGTGTGCAACGACGTCTTCGCGAGGGGAGGGCTGAGGCTCACCGCGGCGCGCGTCGGAGGCGTCGGCGGCGACGGAGGCAGCTCTTCTTACTCTTCTTCCCAGCAGCTCCCTTACCCCCCACCGGACGTCACCGTCGCCACCCCCGCGGGACTGCTTGGAGCCACTTATGCCTCCGGAGGCGGAGCGTCGTGGTCGCCCGCGGCAGTCATCTCCCGGACTCGCGCGGTGGTGCTCGACGAGGCCGACGCTCTGCTTGGAGGAGGGTACGCGCGCGACAGCCGGCGCGTGCTCGAAGGGATGCGGGCCGCGGACGAAGGGGTGAGGCTGGCCTCTGCGAAGGAGTGGCTGGCGTCGCAAAAGAAGAAGGGAGAGAACGCGAGCAGTTTGCCCTTCTGGAAGGATTTGCCACAAAAGGCGCGGCGGGCAGCGCGCGACGGCGGCGCGAGGGCTCTGGCGCTCGAGCTCAAGAGCTCTCTCCCGGGTTGCTCCTTCTCCGAGCTGCCCTCCGACCTCCCCAGGCGACAGTATGTCTTCGCGGCGGCGACCATGCCCGAGGACCCGCGGATGACGGACGCCGGCTTCGGGGTAATGGACGGAGGAGGAAGGAAGAAGAAGGACTCGAGGAGGTTGAGCAACAGCGCCCCGGCCGGAGCGATGCTGAGGAAGGAGTTCCCCGAGGCGGTGTGGGTCGGGGGATTCGCGCTTCACCGTCCTTCTTCTTCCGTGGAGCACGTGTGGGTGGATCTGGATGACGATGATGACGACGAGGGCGAGGTGGAGGGGACAAACAGGGGGTCGAAGTGGGCGAGGGCGCTTGTCGAGGCCGTCAGTTCTTCTTCTTCGAGTTCTTTGAGCTCCTCCTCTGCTTTGTCATCGTCTTCGACGACGACGACGCTCGTCTTCGCTCGCACTGCAGGGGCCGCGGCGGAGGTCTCCGCGAGGCTCCGCGCCTCGGGGATCGACGCGCTCGAGTACTCCTCCGCCATCTCGCTCGCGGACAGGAAGAGAGCCCTGGCGGCGCTCCGGAGCGGAGCAGCAGGAGAAGGAGAAGAACTCGACTCGAAACCGAGGAACGTCGTCGTCGTCGCCACCGACGCTGCGGCCCGTGGCCTCGACCTCGGGACCTCCTCGTCGGGCGTCGACCACGTCGTGCAGGCAGACTTTGCCGCCAACGCCGTCGACTGGCTGCACCGCGTGGGGCGCACTGGCCGGGGCCCGCTGATCCAAGGAGGAAACAAAACCAAGGCGAAGAGGAACAAGGGCGCCGGCGCCCGCGGCCGCGTGACGTGCCTCGTCTCCCGCGGAGACGCCGCTCTGGCAGATGCGATCCGGGGCGCCCTCGAGGCCGGGCAGCCCGTGGACGGCTCGTTCAGCAGGAACAGGAGCTTCAGGAACAAGCTGAAGAAGTACGGCGAGTTCGTCCCGCGAGGGGAGGTGTTCAAAGGAGGAGGAGGAGGGAGAGGTTGAATTTTTTCTTGTTCTTTTTTGTTGTTGTCAAAAATCGAGAATTGTTTTACTCTTTTCTTCTTTACTCTCTCTCGTTCTCTCTCTCTTCTCTCTCTCTCTTCTCTCCTCTTCTCCCCCCCCATCAACAATTCATCACGTCGTCACGTTGAAGCTCTTCACGATGGCCCTCAGCTCCGACTCCGCCCTCCGCCACTGCCTGGGATTCGCGGACGCTGCCATCAAAAAGAGACGGTTCTTATAAGCCGTCGCCGCCACGAGCCTGCGGCCGCCGACGTTTCCGCCGGGCCCTCCCGCGGGGGGCTTCAAAACGTACGTATAATAGGTGAGCTCTCCTTTCTTGTCCACTTCGGTCTCGAGCGTGTCCCCTTCCTGCAGAGGGGCGCCAAAAAGCTCCGGGGCGAAACCCGCCACGATCCTGTCAGGGGTGCCGATCTCCTCGATCCTCACGTCGGCGTTGAAGCCGACGTCGATGAAGCGCAGCACTGGGGCAACGACCACCGACAGCTGCCCGTCGCTCCCTCCGAATCGGAGGTCGATCTCGGTCCCGCCCAGGTCGGCGATCGAGACAGGGGTCTCCTCCCAGCCCTCAGGTACTTTGAAGCCGTAGCGAGGGATCTCGCTCCAGCCGACGCCGTGGCCCCCCGACTTGCCCTCGGGCCTGCGATACTCGAACAGGCCCGCGGCGTCGGGCTTGGCGGAGAGACCCGGGATCCTCCCGGCCGTCAGGCCCTGGACCGCATGAGCGGGCTGAGAGGGCTGGAGGAACAGGAAGGAAGTTACCGCTGCCGCGGAGGAGGACAGCACGGCTCGTCGAGTTGGAGGAGTGGAGGTTGAGGTCACTGACGTCGTCGACGTCGTCGATCGACGAGACGAACAGGCGTCGCCCGCGCTCTTCGCCAACTCTTCTCGGCTCGACCCTCTCGCAGAAGCAGAGGCAGCGGCGCATCTTGTGCTCGCGCCGCGAGGACGCGCCGCGGTGTGCATGGATGGAGGGGAAAGGCGGAGTGTTTTGGAGTTCTTTTTTCTTCAGATCGAATGAAGTGTGCTCATTTCTTCCTCTTCCTCAGTCTCTTCCAAAAAGGAAAAGAAACTTTTGCTTTTTTGCTCGCCCTTCTTTTCAAGCTTTCCAGCACTCGCAAAGCTACCCACTCAAAGCAGCACGCGATGGGAGGCGATCTGGCCCCACAGGCGATGGTGGCGACGCAGGTGCGAGAAGAAGAGGAGAAGGAGGAGAGGAAGAGAAGATGAAGAGAAGAAGAGAGGAGCGAATTGCAATCGCCCTTTCTTTGGCGGCCATAATCGAATCCACATCTTCTTCTCGCGGAATGAAGACCTTCGCGGCTGTTTCCGCATCTAATTACCATCCCTGCACCTGCATCAGATCGAGGTCGCACCGCCCGAATGAAGAGAAAAAGCACAGCACTCGTTTAGAAAGCGAAAACAGAACGCGAAAGATGTTTTTTTTTTCCTTCTTCGATTTCTTCTCCTCAACCTTCTCAACCTTCTCGACCTCCTCCTTCGAAACCTTTTATTCACACTCTAGGAGGAGCTCCACGCGGCGCGCGTCGACCTCGCCTCGCGCGACTTCTGCGCGCACCTCCTCGTCCCGCTCAACGAGTGCCGCCGCAAGAGCCTCTACATGCCCTGGTCCTGCGGCGCGCAGAGGCACGCGTACGAGAAGTGCGAGTACTTTGAGTACAAGCGGCGGGTTGCGGTGAAGGAGAAGGAGAACGAGGAAAAGAAGGAGAAGAAGTAGCGAGAAGGAAAGAAAGAGAGTGTAAAAATGAAGACAAGCAGTGTTAGAGAGTTTTTTTTTTTTACAAGGCATCAGAGCGTGTTTGTGTGTGTGTGTGAGGAGAAAACTGGGATTCTAAATGGGTTCGCTTCGCGGTGGTTCGAGAAGAAGAAGAAGAAGAAGAACAAGAGCACGAGAAAAAAAGGTTTCATTCTTTCTTCGCCGTTGCTGCTGCTGTTGCTGCTGTTGCTGCCGCGCTGCTGTTGCTCGCCGCCGACACCGCAAGCACGCTCTTCAGGAACGCGTTGAGCTCGTCGATGCAGGCCGAGAAGCTGGGCCTGTCCGCCGGCAGCGGGGCCCAGCACCTCCTGATGAGCCTGGCGATCGCTGGCGGGATCTGCCCCTCCTTGTCGCCGATGGTGACGCGCGGAGAGGTCGAGGTCGAGGTGTTGGTCGCCGCCACCGTCGCCGCCGTCGCCGCTTCTCCTCCTTCCTCTTCTTCTTCGTCGCCCAGAGGCAGCGTCGCGCCCCCAAAGCCCACGGCGCCGACGACGCCAACGGGGGAGACGTCGGCCCAGGGCTCGAGCCCCGTCCAGAGCTCCCAGAGGACCACGCCTTTTTTTTTTTTTTTGGAAAAAGAGAGAGTTGAAAGAGAGAAGTGAGTTTTTTTTCCTTTTTCGTTTTTCGCCGTCTGCTTTTCTCTCTCTCCTGTCCCACTCGTGTTTCCCGACTCACCGAACGAGAACGCGTCTGACCCTTCGCTGGGGGCCTCCCCGCGGAGCACCTCGGGAGCGCACCACTCCGCCGTGCCGAGCCTGCTCTGCGGCGCCGGCGAGAAAGAGGAAGAGGACGAAGAATTGCCGCCGTTGCGCGCCAGAGCTCCGCCGCTCCGCGCCCTCGCCAGCCCGAAGTCGCACACGCGCACCCCGTAGCTCGCGTCCACCAGCAGGTTGGGCGACTTCAGGTCCCTGTGCAGGATTGGCGGGTTGCACGAGTGGAGGTAGTGGAGTCCGCGGGCAGTGTCGAGCGCCATCTTGGCTCGCAGCCGCTGCGAGAGCTGCGTCCCCTGCTGCTGGCCCGCGCCCGTGCCCCCGCCGTTCTGGCCAGTGGAGGAGCCGTTGCTGCCGCTCCGGTGCAGCAGCTTGAACAGCGACCCGCGCTGCGCCAGCGGCGTGACTATACATAAGCTGGGGGGCTTGGTGCACGCCCCGAGGAACGCCACGACGTTGGGGTGCGACAGCCTCCGCATCAGCGCGACTTCCGCTTTGAACTCGGCGATCCCGCGCGGCGTGAGCTGCTGGTCTATCAGGCGCTTGATCGCGACCTCGGTGCGCCGCCAGGCGCCGCGGTAGACCTCGCCGAAGGAGCCCAGGCCGATGCGCGGGCCGACGGTCAGCTCGGAGGGGGGGATCTCGAAGGGGTCAGGGGTGCCTTTGTCGTCGTCGCCGTCGTTGGGATTGATAACTTCTTCTACTTCTTCTTCTTCGCGCGAAGGTTGTTTCGTGTCGATCGCCGCGGGCCTCTGCTGCTGCTTCCTCCGCTGCTGCTGCTGCTCCAGAACAGAGGTGACAGTCGCCGGAGGGGCGTTCTTGAGCGACGGCAAGGGCGCGGGGGCGTCCCCGCCGGAGGAAGAAGAAGGCGGCGCCGCGGGAGTCGTCTTGCTATTGTTGTTGCCGTCGTCAAAGGCGTGGAAAGCGGAGCCGCGGCCCCTGCCTCTGCCGCCACCCGAGGAGGAAGAAGGGCGCGAGGAAGATGAAGAAGAGCCTCCTCTTCCTGATCCTGCTGCTCCTCCTCCGTCTCCACTGCCGTCACCGGAGAACGGGGAAAGGCCGTAAAAGGGGTCCGGAGTCGGGAGGCCTGGGACCGGGGCCCTCGCAGCTCTCGCCCTGGCGGCGTCGCGCGCCGAGGCCGAGGCTGCTGCTGCGGCGGCAGCGCCTTTCGCCGGCCTCGCCGTCTCCGTCGTCGTGGTCGTCATGATGAAGCTCTGCGCGCCCGCGGCGCTGAAAGGCGAGGCGGTTGTCGCGATCGTCGTCGCTTTCGGGAGCGGCGGCTCCGCGGTCTTGGCCGGAGGGAACGCTCTCGTCTCGAACCCGAGCTCCTCCTCTTCTTCGTCCTCCTTCTGCTGCTCCTTCTTCCGCCGCGCCGGGACAGGGAACGGCGACGCGGAACGCGCCGAAGAAGAGGGAGCTGCTGCTGCTGCTGCTGCAGCCTCGGCGATCTCGGCGGACTCGCGCAGGTCGATCAGCGGATGCGACGCCGAGGCCGAGCGCAGCGACGGCGCCGCCGCGGCTCGGGCCGCCGCAACGGCTTCGTCGCCGCCGCCTCTGCCCTCCACAGCAGCAGCAGCAGCAGCAGCAGCAACAGCGACGCCGCTGCAGCCGCCACGACCAGCACCAGCACCTCCATCCCCTTCCTCGTTCGGAGCGCGCTCCTCCGCCGACCACGACGCCCCCGGGCACGCGGCCAGGTCCACGAGCAGCTCGACGTTCCCGGGGAGCGCGACGTGGGCGACCGCAAGGTGCGCCGGGTCGCTGCACCCGGCGCCCGCCGCGCCGGTGTAGAACGAGCCGCGCAGCAGCCGGCAGGGCAGCTGGCACGCGTCGGCCAGCGACTTGAACAGCAGGGCGCGGTGGCGCGACGAGCCGGCGCGGGCGGCGACGACTGCCCCGAGCGGCACCGCGGCGCCGACGCGCCCCGAGTTGCGGGACCGGAGGATCCCCGGCCGCGCCCGCTCGAACCTGTCTGCGAGCTCCGCGTGCGTGCCCGGACCACCCATCGCCTCGCAGACCACGGCGGCCAGGGCCGCCACGCAGGCCGCGGCCCCGTCCGCCGCCGCGGCGGCCAGGGCCGCGGCGGCCCGCTCGTCGACCGCGGCGAGCTCCGCGTCCGAGGCGAAGTCGACGACGAAGGCCTCGCGGCCTCTCAGGAAGGAAGACCAGGCCTCGAACTCTGCGTCGGAGAGCAGATCCGGCGACGACGAGTTGGAGGCAGAGGTGGAAGCAGAGGCAGAGGTGGAAGAAGAAGACGATCCGAAGCTCGGCGGCTTGAGCGCCCGCAGCTGCGCGAGCGAGGGGAACAGCGCCGGCGCGCCGTCGGGGGCCAGCACCTCGGGGAAGGACCCTCGGAGGTCGAAAGCTCCGTCGACCATGTTGTCCTCGTAGTCCAAGGAGTCCGAGTCCCAGAGCTTGAAGGAGAGTGCGTCGGCCCTGCCGCTTCTGCTCGAGGAGGGGGAGGAGGAGGAGGCGGGGTCGAGTGAGGACCTTCGTTGCTGTTGCTGTTGTTGCTGCTGTTGCTGAGAAGGCGCCGTTGAAAGCGTGCCGCCGCCGATGCCGCTTCCGTTGCCGTTTCCGTTTCCGACGCCGCTGCCACTGATCGAGGCCTCCTCGACCTCGCCCGCGGAGACCAGAGAGAGCCTCTTGGCCGCCGCCAGCGCTCTGGCCTCTGCCTCGCCGGGGGAGATGAGCGGCGCGAGGCGGCTCGGGTTGCGGCTGTTGTTTCTGTTGCTGTTGCCGGAAGGAACGGTCACGGCAGCGACTCCCGCGGCCTCGGCCGCCGAGAGCGCGAGCGCCGCCGCCAGCGCCGCGTCCTCGTCGTCGAGCTCGCCGCCGACGGCTTCTCCCCCTGCTCCGTCCCCTCCTCCTCCTCCTCCTCCTCCCATGCCGTAAAACTCCAGCGCCGGGGCCGGGTAGGGCCTCGACGGAGGCGGCGGGATGCCCGAGCCGGTCCGCCAAGGTGCAGAGGCGGCAGCGGCGGAGGAGGAGGTGGAAGCGGCGTTGGCGTCTGTCGTCGTCGCCGCTTCCGCTGCTGCGTCCGCCTCCACGCCGCCGACGGACGACGTCGTGGACCGCCTGCGGAACCAGTCGAGGCGCATCGCGATCTGGTGGCGGTGGTGATGGTGGAAGAAGAAGAGAAAGAGAGAGAGAAAAGGACGAAGAGGTTGGTCGTGAGTTTTTTTTTCTTTTTCGAGGTGCGACGAATTCGATCGCATGTCTCCTCTTTGTTGCCTTCTAGATCGCGTCTCCCGATCTGTCTCTCTGCGACAACAGACGAGAGACCATGTGCTGCGCTTGCATGCTCTCGTATTGGAACAGAAAGGCAGGGAAGAGGGTGAAAATGAAGGGGGCTTACTTTTTTTCTTCTTTCTTCTTCGCTTGCTCTTTTGAGATCAAACTCGCCTTTTTTGCTTTCTTTCTCAGCCGGCGTGGCGCGTCATCAGGCAAGAGAGATCGCTTTCGAGGGGGAGAGAGAAGGAGACGCTCTTGTCTACTTGCAAGCGAAGGCTCGGCACGCGGCAGTGCGGTGCGCGCGAGAGAGAGAGGCGAGAGAGAGAAGAATGAGAGTGTTTCGAGAGAGGATTGAAATCGGCGAAAAGGAAATTTTCTTCGCTCTCACTGCGACCGAGCTCAAACTCTTGACTTGCTCTTTTTCTTCCTCTCTTTCTTTCAAAGGACCCACAAAGGCTGAGCACCTCGAGGCTGCCTCGGAGCTGGACCAAGGGCTCGACGTCGCTCATGGAAAGGCCTTTTTTGATGTTGATGACTTGGAGCGTGCGCAGCTTTCGAGCGGGGACGACACCACCCCTCAACGACGCCCAGAAGGGAGGTCCCACGAGCTTTTCAAAGCCCAAACCGGCAACGAGCTTGGTCAAGTGAGGTCCGACGGCAGCGACGAGTTGAGCAAACTTTGTTGCGTTGAAGTCGCCGAGAGAGGCGCCGTTTCGGTTGAAGAGGAGCAGCGCGCGCACCGACTCGGCGCGCTGCTGGGCCCAGGAGATGACCCTGGATGCGCGGACAACAGGCTCGCGACGAGGAGAACGACGGGAGCTCCCTTTCTTCGCTTTGGCGATCTCTTTTTCAAAGTCGAGGAAGAGCCTCTCGTGGAGTGGCGAAGCGTCGCGCGAGCGGCAGAGGTCGCGGAAGGCCTTGCAGACAGAAGGGATGGTGTATCGAGCCCAGATCATGTCACGACCCACAGCCACGACCAAGATAGACACGAGCACCTGGTTGGGGATGTCCGTGAGCTGGAGGGGCAGGGGCGCGGTAGGGGAGCTGCTTGAGCTGCTGGAGCTACTGCTCGCGCCGCCGGGGGCGTCGACGAGGTCGAGGTCGAGTTTTTCGGCCAAGAGATCGCTCACGTCGGCGACCAACGTCGTTGCTTTCGATGCTTGCGCGCGGGGCGAGCTCTTGCTTTTAGCCTTTCCGCTCTCCTTCGAAGGCGTCAAGAACCCCTTGCGCATTGTCTTTGAAGGGTCGGAACGGGGAGAGAGAGAGTGGGTAGGGGAGATGGAGAAAAAAGAGGCCGATGTTTTTTTTTGTTTTCGAGCAGTGACTCTTCAACGTCGACGGAAAAAGTGAGAGCAAGCGGTTAGCGTTTTTTTTCCCCTCTCCCTCTCTCTCTTTCTTCACTTTCCACGCTTGCTCTCTCTCCCTCTCTCTCCAAACCGAGAGCCCCGCTCAGCGTTTCTCTCTGCCCATCGTCATGCTCCGCGCTCGTGCCTCTTCATCTGCCTCCTCAGTGGCAGCAATAGCCCTCGACGAGCTGCTGTTTGGCCAGGCGAGGGCGCTCGCAGCATCGACGAGCGTCTTGCATTCTTCGATGACGTCGATGACATCGTCTCCATCCCTTCCCGCGGCCTTCTTTTCCTCCTCCGCTTCTGCTGCCTCAAGCCAATCGTCGCCGCCTTTCCCCTGGGCGTCGAGGGGCGAAAGCTCTCCTTCGACCAGCACGAGTAGGGAGGCAACAGAGGGCTTGATTGACCTCTTCTGCGGAGGAGAAGAGTCGGCATTGATCCTCGGCGGGCGACGCAGCAGCGAATCTCTTCTTTCTCCTTCCGCGTTCCTCGCTTCTCCGTTCCAGGTTTCGCTCTGGCAGCAGCAGCGGCGATGGATGGCCGTGCCCAAGAAAAAGGTAAAGAGAGAGAGAAGAGAGCGAGCGAAAGAGGGGAAAGAAGCTCGACTAGTTTTTTTCTTCCTATTGGATCGACGGCTCTTGTTTTTCTCAACCTCGACCTCGACCCTCAACAACACAACTCAACAACACAGTCGTCGCTCCACCGCCGCGGGATGCGCAACTCGGGCAAATTCGTCCGCAGGACCGAGTCGATCGCAAAGTGCAGGTGAGGATGGGGGAGAGAAAGAGGAAGAGGAAGAGAAACAGAGATCAAGAGAGAAGAGAAGACCTTTCTTTTCTTCATTCTCACCTCGAACGAAAAAAAACCCGAAACGTCGAAAAAAAACCCATCTCTTCCAGCCGCTGCTCCGCGCTGATGCACCCGATGCAGGTGCCGCACTATTTTTGCGAAGATGACGCCTGCCCGAGCAAGCACGGCGGAGAGAAGGCGGCGAGCGAAGGAGCTTCTGCTGTCGTTGCTGGCGACGTGGGGAGCAGCAGCGGCGGCAGCGGCGTCGTCGCTTGAAAAGGTCTTTTTCCCTTTCCTTCTTTTTCCTCTTCTGAACCATTCCTCTGCCTCCTGTGTAAAAACTCATTCATTGTGTGTTTTCCATTCCTTGAGATCACAATCAACAACAAAAATAAAAGGAAAACCAAACGAAAGGAAACGAAAAAGAAAAACAGAAAAAAGCTAATTCTTCTTCTTCTTCCTCTTGGCGCCGCCACCCGATTTCTTCGCCTTGCCCCCTCCGCCTCCGCCTCCGCCTCCTCCTCCGCCACCTCCGCCGCCGACCTCCTTGACCGGCGTCCCGTTGAACCCGGGCCTCCCGAGCTCGCGAGCCAGGTCGGGCACCAGCGCCTCCCGCACCGTCACCGCCACGCCGCGCGGGACCCACACGCGCAGCCTGGCGGCGCCGCTCAGCGCGACCGCGACCCACCCGAGGCCCGCGACGGCGACGTCGACAGAGCTCCTCTTCCACGAGTCTCCCGAGACGGGGACGTCGACGGGCACCAGCGGGGCCTGGAGGCCCAGGGCCCGGTCGAAGCGCGCGGAGGCCTCCTCGAGGAGGTCGATCTCCTGTTGTTCGTCTTGAGCTTCGATGGAAGAGAAAGCCGCTGCGGCCTCGGCGACCCTCTGCCGCAGCTCTCCTCCGTCGTCGACGGTCACGCCCACGGTCGGCGGCACGAGCGTGCCCCTCGCCACCAGCGACGCCCTCGCCTTGGCGGCGGCCTCCGTCGAGCCGTAGTGCACCCCGACGGGTCCAGCAGCCCAGACGGTCAGGTAGAGCGTGGGCCCGCCACCAGAAGGGGGTTCCACCACATCGAAGCGAGCCAGCCCTCCGAGCAGGAGGCTCTGGCCGACGCTGGCGCGGAAGGTCCGCGGCGAGATCCTCGAGCGAGGGAGGATCAGCGCCGCGTCGGCGGCAGCCGAGGCCGCGGGCAGCTTGGAGATCACCGAGCGTGGAGACGGTGCCCCAGGAGTGTCGAGCATCTTGCACCCGCGAGGCAAGAGCCCGCGGACGCGCAAGACGCCGAGCGTCGTCCCCGGTAAAGGGGCGGCCGTGATCGGGTTTTTGATGCCGAGGTCGAGGTCGCCAAAGCCCGAGGAGCTCTTCTTCCCCTTCTTACCTCCTCCCTCTCCACCACCCTTCCCCTTCCACTTGGCCACCTCGGCCTTCATAGCGTTGAGCAGACTCGACTTGCCCGCGTTCTGACTGCCCACCACCCACACGTCGCCTCGGCCTCCCAACCTGGAGTGCAGGTCGGCAAGCAGCTGCCTCACCCCGGTCCCCTGCTTCGAAGACACGACGTGGACCGCGTCGGGCCTGCGGATCCCGGCGGCTTTGGCACGGCGCCTGGCCCAGTCGGCGACGCGGGTGCCCGTGGCCGCGGAGGGGAGGGTGTCTGCCTTGTTGATCGCGAGGACGAGCGAGACTGGGGCCGACGAGGAAGAAGTCTCTCCTCTGCTTCCGGTTCCGCCGCTTCCTGCTTCTCTGTCCTCCAGCGGCGGCAGCATCGCCTGGAGCTCCGCGCGCGGCAGCGACCCGTCGAAGTCGGCGACGTCGACGACCACCAGCACGACCTGCCGCCGGAACTTTGTCAAGGCCAGCTTCCTCCCGACGACGGCGGCGAGGTCGAATCCGGGCAAGGCGCTTTCGGCGGCGGCGCTCTTGACCTTGCCGTAGTTGACGAGCGAGAAGCACCTGGCGCACAGGGGCTTTGGGGGGGAGGAAGAGGTGGTCAAGGTGGAAGAAGAAGCGGCGGCGTCGCCTTCGTTCTTGTCGCTTCCACCTTCGTCGTCATCGTCGTCGTCGTCCTCGATGTCGAGGAGGAACGAAATGTCGTCTTCTTCTTGGTCTTCTCCGTCGTCGTCGTCAAAGTCGAAGCCGTTGCGCCCTCCCACGTCCCACGAGTCGATGGCGGCGTCGAACGCCGAAAGGGCGGCTTCGACGTCCGGGGAACGCGGAGAGGAGGATGAAGAAGAAGGAGAGGAGGAGGAGGAGGCGCTGGCGGCGGCGGCGAGCGCACGAGAGACGGCGCGGGCGAGCCGCGCGTCATCGTCGCCGCCGTCTCCTTCCTCTTCATCCTCTCCGAGCTCGTCGTCATCATCATCCAGGTCCGCGTCGTCCTTGAGCTCGTACCCGAGAGCAGCGGCGTCCAGGAAGAGCTCGTCGTCGTCGAAGTCGGAGAGGTCGACCTCCTCTTCTTGGCCGTCGAGCGAGTCCGTGGCGTCGAAGAGCGCGGCGGTCGCGGCGGCCGCGGCGAGGTCTTCGTCCTCTTCGTCGTCGTCGTCGTCAGAATCTCTTTCCATAACCGCGACAGCAGCAGAAGCAACAGCAGAGGGATCTTCGTCAAAGAGCTGCTCCTCCCCGGGCTTCTTCTTGGGCTTGGGGACTTGGAAGTAGCTGCGGGGAGGGCGGGTTTGGGGGGTTGAGTTGTCGAGGTCGTCGTCGTCGAAGTTTTTCGTGAGCATTGGTTTTTTTTCTCTGCAAATCTAGCCAGCGCCCGTGCTTGCCTCCTTGCCCTTTTCCACTTCACAATCTCAGTATAGCAAGAAAGAACTGAAAATCTATTTGAAACTCACCCTGGAAAATCTGGATCGCTCTGCTGCAAAGAGACGCCGCAACCGGAGCAATGAGACGGCAGAGCTGAAGCAGTGGCGCCGCCGCCGGCGGCTTTCAATGCCGTGCCCAGTTTGCCCGTTTTCGGAGCTCTATTGCTCAGCCTCTTGTTGTGTCCAGACGAAGACAAGACCACAGACGTCGATGACGCGAACGGACGTCGAAGAATAGCCGCGGTAGGAGTGATAGTGGAGCTGAGCAAAGCCGAAGCAGAGCGATGACGCATGCTGTACAGAGCCGACGACGACATCAACAACTTCGCCCTCGTCAGCGAGCTGCTGGTCCCCACCACGGCGGCCCGCCGCGCGGCAGCGACCGCCAGGGGCACCAGGAGCATCGGCTTGCGTGTCGACTGCGACGAGAGGGGCATTTAAGAGGAGGAGAGACGGGGAAAAAGAAGAGAGAGAAGAAAACGGCAGTTTCTCAAACTACTCTTCTTCTTTCCCTGAAATCGAAAAAGGAAAAAAAATGCGGAAAAACCTAGACTAGTAGTCAAAACTTCGAGACTTCCAAAATTTTGAAAAAAAAACGCCGCGTCTCCCCTTCTTTTTTCACCCCATCGCTTGCCCGACCGCCTCCCCCAGCGCGAGCAGCTGCTCGGACCACACGACGGGATCGCTGTTCGTGTCGGAGACCCCGCGGCTCTCTTTTCTGGCGGAGGTCGCCAAAAACTCCCTCGACCTCTCGGACCCCTCGCGCGCGCGCCGGGCGAGCGCCGCCTTGGCCTCCGCCGCGGCCGCGACGGCCTCTCCGCGCGTCTTCCCCGCAGCTAGCGCGCGCTCGTAGCTGGACAGGAGGACGCTCGAACCTCCGTCGCTCCTATGGTCGTGCTTGCAGAGCGGGTCGAGTCTCGCGGCCTCCCGCTGCTGGGGCGCGAAGCTCCTCGGGGCAAAGAGGGTCGAAGAAGAAGAAGAGGAGGAGTTTGCTCCTCCGCCGCCGCACTCGGGCCTTGCATCGAAGTAGAGGAATCGAGTCCAGCGGATCCGTGAGGTTTTTTCCTCGTTTCCAGGCTCGAAGCAGTACCTATGGGGCCTGTACCCGGCGGTGGCGTAAGCAGAGGGGCTTCCCTCGACGTCCCAGCAGAGAGAAGGAGGAGGAGGAGGAGGAGAAGAAGGCGAAGAGTTTTCCGTCGTCATTGTCGTCGGAGGAAGAGGGGAGGTCTTCTTGAGTCTCTTGGCGTTGGCCTCGAGCCAGCGCCGCGAAGCCATCAGCTCGACGAAGTTGATCCTGCCGTCGTAGGAACCCTGCGGTTGATTTGTTTCTTGTTGGTTTTGAAGAAGAAAAGAAAGAGAAGAGAAGAGCGAGAGGTCAGAAAGAAAGAAGCAAGAAAAGCAAAAACCCCGAAAACGAAAAAACAACAACAAATTTTTTCACAAAACTCAACAAAGATCATCGTCTGCCCAAAGCCCCTGGCAGGGAACCGGTTGAACTCCGGCGACAGCAGGTTGACGATGTGGTTGCCCATCCCGTTGACGGCCAGCCCAACGTTGGCCCACGCCCCCGTCGGGAAGCATTGCAGCGGGACCGGAGCGAGCGCTTTTTTGAAACTTTCCGGCGAAAGCAGCCCGACGCCGCAGGTGCCCTTTTCTATCGCCTCGACCTCCTCTTTCGCTGTGTAATAGAAGTGAAAGTCGAAGTGCGGGTCGCTGTAGACGCCGTGCGGGGCGTGGCCCAGGGGCTCGTAGTCGAGCTGGATGACCGCGAAGGGGGAGAAGGCGGAGGCCGATGCAGGGGAGTCTAGGTAGGCTTTGAGCGAAGGCTGCTCGCATCTTTCCGTGTTGTTGCTGCTTTCGAAGCCGCTTCCCTTTTCTCCTCCTTCTCTTCCCGCGCAGAAGCGAGGCTTGCACGCGTCCACCTGGGGGACGGAGGGGAGCCTGGCGGCGTCGAAGGCGGCGTCGTCGATCTCGAGGCCGGCTTCGACCGTCGAGCAGGAGAGAGGGACGAGGAGGTCGTCGGTGTCGTCGCCGTCGTCAAAGGAGCTCGAGTTGCTGCTGTCGCTGCCTCTGCTGCCGCTGATGCTATTTCCGCTTCCGCTGCTCCCGCGTGCCCGACCCCCCGCCGGCCTGAGGGTCAGGAAGCCCCTGGCTCGGACCCCGCTCATGCACGGCCAGGTCTGCCAGGGCGACTCGAGGAGGAAGTCGCCGTTGGCGAGGAGGGTCCTGGAGTAGGAGGAAGGGGAGGGAGAGGAGGTCGAGTTTTGTTCGAGAAGGTCGGCCGGAGCGACGGCGGCGCTCAAGACTGCTGCGCAGCCCGGGAGGGGCCTTGCGAGGCCTTCCTCCTCCGTCGCTGCTGCTGTCGTCACCGATGCTGCTGCTGCTCCTGCTGCTGTTGCCGAAGCCACCGCAGCAGCAGCGGCGAGCAAGACAAAGAGAAGCAGCAGAAAGCCTGGAGGGCGCGCCATTTTTTGTTTTTGAAGGAAAAAAAAAGCTTTCGACTTTTCTGGAGGGCGAGGCGTGGAAAAAGAACAAATTCCCGAAATTTTTCTTTCTTTCCTTTCTCTTTGCACTTTTTTTTTTTTTAATCTCTCTCTCTCTCTTTTCTCTCTCTTTTCCCTCTCTCCTTCACATCCCCACGTGCTCCCCGACGGGAGCGTAGACCGACCCGCTGATCGGGTTGTTCAGCACGCCCACGTTCATGCGCATCTGGTCGGCGGGCGCGACGGCGATGCCCTGAGGCTGGGAGTTTGCCTGTTTTTCGATTTTTTTTTGAAAGAGTTTTTTTTTGATTTTTTTTCGAGTGAGAGAGGGAGTTTTCTTTCCCCGCCGGCTATTGCTCTCTTTCTTCGACAAAAACCCAGGAAACAAAAATACGCACCCCCATAGGCATCACGGAGTCGAGGACGGGCTGTTTTTGTTATGATTTGGTTGAACGAAGATGAAGCGAGAAGAGGGGAAGAGGAAAAGGTGAGAGAGAGAGAAAGAGAAGGTGAAAGCGAAAAAAAGAAACAAAGACAGAAAGAAAAACCACGCACCTGGATGTTGATCCCCTGGGGCTGGACGTTGGCGCCCATGGGACCGATGTAGACGAGCGCCGGCTAGGGGAGAGAGTTGAGTTGTTGTCGGAAGAGAGACGGGTCGGCGAACGAGAGAGAGAGAGAAAAAAAGAAAAGTGAGCAAAAAAAAATGAGTTTCGTAACGTTTTTTGTTCCCTTTTTTCTTTTTTATTGCTGCTGCTGCTCTTGAAAGAAAAAGAAAAAGACAAGAAACACGAGCAAAAAACGCACCTGAACGTTGACCCCCTGCGGCTGCGCGTTCGCGCCCATCGGCTGGATGTAGATCAGCCGCGGCTCGAAGTTGATCCCCTCGGCCCTGCCCTCGAAGGCGGACACCATCACGCTCAGCAGCGACGGCGCGAAGCGGAGGCCAGTCGTCTCGACCATGGCGCCGCCGACGTGCTCCTTTTTTGTTGCGTGTGTGTGAGAGAGACGGGAAAGGAAGAAGTAGAGAGAGAGAGAGAGAGAGAGGGAGAGAAGGGGAACAGGGAGAGGTGAGCTGAGAAGAAAGAGAAAGGAAGAACGAGAGAGAGGGAAAAAAACGAAAAAAAACCCGAAAAAGATCAACTTAAAAAAAAAAGCTTTTCCCACTTCTTCTCCTCCTCACTACTACTACTACTCACCCCGAGCACGCACGGCGCGTAGTTGATGAACGAGCTCATCGCGTGCACCCCGGTCAGCATGCTCTTCCCCTCCCCCATCGAGTGGCCGTGGCCTTCTGCCGAGTGGTCCATGTGGTCCATGGCCTGGAAGACCGGGTCGGTCAGGTGGAAGCGCGGCAGCAGCGGCTCGGCGACGTCGCCCGCGGCCGCGCGGGAGAGCCTGGCACGCGTCGCGAGCGTCAGCGCGTCGAGCGCCGCCAGGGCTTTGGCGTCATCTCCTCCTCCTCCCTGCTCCATCATCCCTCCTGCGCCTCCTCCTCCCTCCTTGGCCAGCAGCACCTGCGAGAGCACCGAGGCCCAGTTGCGGTAGTCGCTCGGCATCTCGTTCGAGAGGTCCAGGGGGTCATCGGAGAAGACGATCTTGCCTTCGCTCTTCTTCGCGTCGCCGGTGCTTTTGGGGCTCTTCTTCTGCTCTGAGAGCAGGCCACGGCGGCGGCTGTGGCCCGCGTGGTCCATCGATGCCATGTCGTGCCCCGCGTGCTCGTCCCCGCTCCCTCCTGCTCCAGCTCCCATCTCGTGGCCTTCGTGCCCCCCCGCCTCGTGGTTGTGATGGGCCATCATGTAAGAGCCCCCGGGGGTCACGTCCTGCCCGACCTGCATCGCCATCGAGCCGACCGGACTGACGACGGTCCCCTGGGGCTGGCTGAGGGCTCCCGTGGACATCTCGGCGCGGCCGACGGGGGCGATCTGGATGCCCTGGGGCTGGGCGTTGGCGCCTAAGGAAGAGAGGGGGGAGAGAGAAAAGAGAGAGAGAGAAAAGAGAAAAGAGAGAGAGAGGTGAGGACGAAGAAGAAAAACAAGGACGACGACAACAAGAACTCTCCTTTCTTTTCCTTGCTCGGGAAACAACAACAACAACGCACCCATAGGAGAGACGGCGACGAGGTAAGGAGCCACTTGCACGCCTTGAGGCTGTGCATTGGCGCCCATGGGAGCTGTTTTTTTTTGTTGATAGAAAGAAAAAGAGAATGAGATGAGGAAGAGAAAGGCGCAAGAAGAAGAAGACGAAAAACAAACAAACACTCCCCCCCTTACCGATAAAAACCAGCGCGGGCTGCAGGTTGACCTGTTTGAGGAGCGTGCGTGCGTGGGGGAATGGGTCGATTCGAAGAGAGAAAGAGAGGAAAGACGTGAGAGTTCGCCTTGTTTTTTTTCTCAGCAGAAAAAAGTTCGCTTTTTCGAAACCGGAAAAAAAAACTCTCTCTCTCCCTTCTCTCTTTCTCACCCCCTGCGGCCACGCCATCGCCCCCGTCGCCATCACCCCGATCGCGGACGGAGCCACGTTGATCCCGGTCCCGTGAAGCATCAGCGGCGCCGCGTGCACAGAGACCAGGCAGGGAGCGAACGTGAACGCGCTGTCCATCAGGTGCAGGCCCGCCAAATTTTTAGAAATCACCGCGGCGGCGTTGTGGAACCGCGACGGCTCCATGACGTGCTTGGCAGAGACCTCGACGTTGTACTGCGACAGCTTGGCGTTGAGGTCGGCGATGAGCGGGTCGTCGTTGGCAGAGTCAGGGATGGCCTTCGAGATGGTGTTCTCGAGCTGCTTCCACCGCCAGCGGCGCTCCCAGCCGAGCGCCGGCTCGGGGCCCCACTTGTCGTCGAGCGCGGCCTGCAGCTGCTGCCCCGAGGCGGCCAGCGGGTCGGTGTAGTTGGCGTACTTGGTGGTGTTGGGGATCTTGTTGGCGAGGTTGCGGACGGCGGCGTCGGTGAGGCCGCGCCAGGCCGAGGCCGGGCCGAGCACTCCTCCGCTGGCGCTGCTTCCGGCCGCCGCTTTCGCCTCTTGCGCCCTGATGATCGCGAGCGTGCGCACGTAGGCGTGCGTGGTGTCGTGGAGCATCGGGAGCGCGTCCAGAGCCTCGGACACGCCGCCCTCGCGGAGGACGAGCACCGAGGCGAGCAGGTCGGCGAAGTGGCCGTAGGCGGCCTCGTGGTCGCCGCCGGAGGCGGGTTTTTCTCTTTCGTCGGGTTCTTCGGCGGCGGCGGCGGCGCTGCGCTCTTGCTTCTTCTGCTGCTGCTCCTCTCTCTGCGGGAGCTCCTCCGCAGAAGAGCTGTCGCCAGAAGAGAACAAGGAGGGCAGCCTCGGCATCGGCGGGAGCAGCAGGGGCCTGGCGGCGGCGACGGGCGCGGGCAGCAGCACAAGCAGCGACAGTGAGAGCGCCGCGGCGGCGGCGACCGCGGCCGCCGCGAGAGAGTGGAGGCGCCGGCTGGAGTTGGAGCGGCAGCGGCGCTCGCCGAGCTTCCGTCTTTGTTGGAGCATTTTGTTGAAACTAGTTTCCTTCTTTTTTCAATCCTGTGAGCGAAGGAGGGAAAGGGGGGAAGGGCGCGAGGGAGCGGGGAAGAAGAAAAAGGAAGAGAAGACGGAGAGGTTGAGAGTGAAAACGTCGAGTTTTTTTTTCTTTCTTAGCTAAACGCCAAGGAAACGCCATGCCGTTGGCTAAGGAGGGACGATTTTTCTGCGCCCTTTCTGACCGCTGGCTCTCTCTCCTTGCTTCCCCCCTCCCCCCTTTTTTCACATGCTCTGATATGAGTTTTTTTGCTCTCCCTCGATCTATTGAAGCTGCGGCAGGAAAGCGCGAGGAAAGAAAGAAAGAGAGAGAGAGAGGCGCAGACAAGCAAGTTCAGTTCAATTGCTCGAAAAAAAGAAGAGAAAAAACTCGCCCCTATTGTTTCTCCTTCCGGCACCTCGGTCTCTCCTCTTCGAAAACTCACCGTTGCTACTCTGGACGCTAGCGCTGTTTGCGTTCTTTATGCGACCTGTGATAAAAAGAAAGAAAGGGGCCCTGCTTGGTAGGAGAAAGAGAGTGTGTGTTTTTTTTCTCGATGAAACCTTTTTTTTTTCGGTTGTGCACGGTTTGGTTTGTGTTTCCTTCTTTTCGTCTTCTTCGTCTTCTTCTCTGTCTCACAATTCTTGCTTTTACTTTTTCAACGACAACAAAAAAGGTGAGTGTCGTTGGCGGCACGGGTGTTGAGGAGCAAAAGAAAGAGAGGCAGCGAGACGCATGCGCCTGCGCGCTCGGGCTAGCGTTGTTTTCGATCTCCTCGACGTCGTCGTTCAAGAGGGCGATTTTTTTCGCGGCGAACGAGGAAACGTCTTGTCTTTTTTTCTCTTTTTTGCTTCAAAATTGACACCCAAGCACTCAACTTATCAAAGCCCTTTCCTTGTTGTTCGGTCACAATGCTCGTTTGCGAAGCAAAGAGCTGGAAAGAAAATTGAAAAAAGCGAGGAACGAGCCAACAGAAAGGGGAGGGGCCGGACTCGAAACTGAATTGCAAAGGCTTTTTTTTCTTTTTTTTCCCCCTTTTTTTCTTTTCTCCCGCCATTGCTTTACCTAAGACCTTCAGGCAACTCTTGTTTTTCGCCATCATTTTTTTCACCCCCTCCTCCTCTTTCTCCGCGTCTCGCGCGAAGAGAAGAAAGATATCCACCAAAAAGTGGAAAAGAAAAAGCATAGACAAGAGCGGCTGGCTGGTTACAACCCCGCAAGAAACGGAACCCCGAAGAAAGAAAGAAAGAAGGAAAGAAAGAAAGAAAGAAGGAAAGAAAGAAAGAAAAACTCATCTTCTCCACTTGCTTCGACCTCTCCTTCCTTCCCTCCTCTCTTTCCTCCACCCAAAAAACAAAAACAAAAAACAAAACAGCAGCTCTTCCACTCTCTCTCGAAACCATGGCCCCTCTCCGCGCTTCGGCCATGAAGACGGGCGCGCTGCCGCTGCTGCTGCTGGCCGTCCTCTTTTTCGCCTCCTCCTCCTCGCTCCCCGCGCTGGCACTCCCTGGCGAGGGCGCGACGGCGCTCGCGGAGGGCGCGCTCGCTGCCGTGCCCACGGCGACGTGCGGCGCCGCGATGCTGAAGAACATGTACTGCCGCGTGCTGCAGGACCCGGACGGTGAGAGAGAGCGAGCGAGCGAGAGAGCACGAGAGAGAAAGAGAGAGAGAGAGAGAGAGAGAGAAGAAGAAGAAAAAGAAGAAGAAGAAGAAGATGAAGAAGAAAAACTCACTTTTTTCCCTTCCTAATCCACCTCCACCACCACTCCACCACCACTGCCCCACCCCCTCTCCCTCCCTACCTCTCCCCCCCAGCCCTCTCCGGCGGCACCTCGGGCTGCTGCGGCAACTCCACCCAGATCATCGTCACCCCGGGCGTCAAGGACTCGAGGAACCTCACCGTCAGCTACGTGCCGAAATCCACCGAGGACTGCCACCTCCGCTGCGCCGCCGACAAGACCTGCCTGACCGCCTCGGCCTTCAGCAACATGGGTAACCTGTTCTGCAACCTGTTCGCGGCCTCGGACTGCCAGTTCTCGCGCCTGCAGTGCAACCCGACCGACTCCGGGGCCTCGACCTTCGTCGTCCACGGCTCGTGGCTGTTCCCGTGCAGGTCGCAGCCGGTCGCCGAGGGTAACACCGCGCAGTGCACGGTCGGGCACGGCCACGGCGTCGACGGCTGGCACGCCGGGCACGGGGTGTTTGTGACCGGCGGCGGCGGCGGTGGGGGCCACAACCACGGGTGAAAGTGAAGTGATGAGTGTGGAAGGGAAAGAAGGGGTTGGGTTTTTTGGTGCATGCGTGCGTGCGTGCGTGCGCGCAAGAGATAAAGAGGAAGAGAGAGAAGAGTTTAAGAAAGAGTTTAAGAAAGAAAAGATGAAACTTTTTTTTTTTTTTTGCAAAACAAACAGAAAGAAAAACACTTTCCCCCGTTTCTTTCTCTCTCTCTCCAGACTTCCCGTTACACTTTCCCTTTTTTTCTGGCAACAGCGTTGAAAGATAAACAAAACATATATCTAAGTAAAAAGAAGAAGAAAAAAGGAAAACGGCACTTGTTTTAAGATGGGACAGCAGCGGGCTTGGTGGGCGGTGGAAAGGCCAAAAAAATAAAGAAACAGAACAGAGAACAAAACTCTTTCTCTTTTCTACCGCTTCCCGATCGCCGTGAGGATCATGTCCTGTTGTTGTTGAGTTGAGAGAGTCATTTAAAGAAATGGAGAGGAAGAAGAAGAAGAAAAGCCCGTGAGTAAAAAATCATCATGGAGAAAAGAAAGAGAGAAAAAAAACCTGAAGGAAAAAAAAGACCTCGTCTCTCTTTACCTTGCCGATCGCCTTTTGCAGCGTCGCGTTGAACGGCTTGCCGTTGTTGTTCGACAGGGTCGCCGGCTCACGAAGCGTCGTGTACCCCTCGGCGAGCGCGCTGGTCACGGCGCGGTCGATCTGAAAAGCGTTGAAAGAAGTTTTTTTTTTTTTTCGAAATCGCTCTCGCGCGAGAGGGAGAGAGAGGGTCAGAAGAGGTGAGTGACTTTCTTTTCCTTTCCCTTCCCGCCTTCTCTCTCTCTCCCCCGCTCTTGTCTTTCCCAGAAAAGAAAAAAACTTTCTCACCGCGTATCCCTTGGTTACCGCCACCGTCACGGGAAGCGGCGGAGAGACAGACTCCGCCAGCGCCGCCGCGAACTCGGCCCTGGCCTCGGACCAGATCGCGGACTTGTTCCACTCGAGCGCCGAGGCCGACGCGTTGATCCCGCCCGGCTTAGGGTAGGTGCAGGTCGGGTTGAGCAGGATCGCCTCCTGGATCGGAGGCGCGAACGAGTCCGGGGCGTAGACGGTGTCCTTGGTCTCGACGCACCCGGGCTCGAACCAGAGCAGGTCGGTGAAGCGCACGACTGTTGTGCCCGACGCCGCGTCGGGCTCGAAGCAGTACTTGTGGGGCTTCAGCCCTCCGTACCGGTACTCTTTGGGGGAGCCGATGATGGGAAAACAGAGCCTCTTGCCCACGGCGGCGTTGGCGGAGAGCCAGTGGGCAGAGGCCATGAGCTCGACGAAGTTGATGGCTCCTGGAGAAGAAGAAGAAGAATTTTTTTTTTTGTTGGTGTTTGAGAATTTGAGGAAGTCAGTTTTTTTTTTTCTCTTTCTCTTTCCGCTTCCTTCAAAACGGGCTCCAACAATTCATCCCCCACAAAAACTGCTCACCATCGTAAGACCCCAGGATCAACGTCTGCCCGAAGCCGTGGAAGGGGGGCTTGAACTCCGGGCTGAGCACGTTGACGAGGTGCGTTCCCTGTTTTCGATTTTCGTTTTTTTTTTTTTGCTCGACACAGGTTGAGAGTTTGTCCTTCTTCTCCCCTTTCTTCTTCAGATCGG
>Ga0210003_1000090_pt1 | contig 78805 bp, 78 predicted proteins | sample LantaG_FD_182804 | JGI IMG/M metagenome (GOLD analysis project Ga0210003, IMG submission 182804) | Deep subsurface microbial communities from Baltic Sea to uncover new lineages of life (NeLLi) - Landsort_02402 metaG (SPAdes) (version 2) | ecosystem: Environmental > Aquatic > Marine > Oceanic >... | reverse complement strand
CCAGAGGATACCGAGGCAACCGAGCCAGAGCCAGAAGCGGAAGCCGAAGCGGACACCGAACAAGCCGAGGCGGTAGCCGAAGCGGAAGCGGTAGTCAACGCCGAGAAGCCGAAGCGTAGCCGTAAGAGGGAAAAAGTAGCCGTAGCCTAAAGAACGCTTGACCAAACAAACGACGTACCATACTATGAGCCTTTTGTCAAGGCTCCCTGAAAAGCGGGGGTAGCACCCCGCTTTTTTTATTTTTCGGGGGTATCCGAGCCATCAGATGGATGCGGATACCCCTATTTTTATGCGTGCGTGGGGAAGGGGGTAGTCATGTCATGGCTCTATGAGCGTAGAGACCAGCTTGACGGACTGGGACCCTTTGTGGAGATAGCTCACCGCCTTATAATTCCAGTCCCATACCACGACAGGGACGACGTGGAGCAGGAGATAGTCATCACCCTGAAGCGTGTCATTGACAGGCGTGGCGAGGTAGGCGAAAACTACTTGTGGGGAGCAGCCCGCAACGTGGTAAGGCTCTACTGGCGCAAAAGATACCGCCAGGCGAGAAGGTTTCGGCATCTTATCGAGAGCAACAGGGGAGAGATGGTCGCCGAGACCTGGAAGTTTGTCTCCGATGATGGGGACGCCGCCGCCCGGCTTGACGCCCTAGCCACACTTGCTACCTTACCTCAAAGGCTGGTGGAGATAGGGTATAAGAGACTGAATGGGGAGAGGCTAAGCGAGGCGGACGAGTGGTACTGGATGAGGCACAAGCGGAAACTGGACTGTCGGAAACGTGGCGACCAGCTCTCCGAGTGGGAGAAAAGGCGAGTAGCGCAGCTCCACAATCAGGGTCTATCCGTGAGCAAAATCGCTAAAACTATGGGCAGGGGCAGGAGAACCATTGACTTGTGCTTGGTCAGGGCAGGTTTAAGGGAAGCCCCGCCCTACCTGGCTTCAAGGGCATAAGAGCACCCATCAAAGGGGTGGAGGGTAATTAATCCTCTGCCCCTTTTATTTTGCCTATCTTGGCCATAGCCGTGACAAGCTACGTATTTTCGCTCACCTTCAGCGGGTGGCCCCAACCCTTTCTTTCCTGAACCTCAATGTAGCATCCAGATACGAGGTCATTCCTCAAGAGGAAGCCCCATCATACCTCATGCAAGTTTGGACAGGGGGGTGAGGGCATCATGGTGCGTCACGAGCTTACTCCACGCAGGAGAGCCCATAGGAAGGCCCGATGTCACCCCACCCGCTCGGTGTATATAACTGGTCAGCATTCAGGCTGTAACCAGTTCCACCTCTGTCTCTATCTTGTAGTTCTTCTGATAGAAGCTACGCTTATTGAAGAGAGCGAAGACAAGCCACAATAACCGCCGGCATACCGCGCCTCGAGCCTCCCTCTTTTTCAACGGGTTTTGATGAAGGGGGCGCTCCTGCAGCCGCTTGGCCCAGGCTTTAAATTCCTCATTGTAGTGCAATAAGTTCAGGGCCGCTTCCCAGAGACAGTAGCGCAGTAATGGGCGTCCTTTCTTGCTCATCGGGGTGCGACTGCCCTTTTTGTCGGCGGAATCTGATTGTGTTGGATTTATACCTGCCATTTTTATCAGCTGCTTGGCATTATGGTAGTGAGTCAGCGGGCCTAATTCACCGAGTATTCCTGCGACCGTGAGATGTCCCACTCCTGGAATCGACAAGAGATATTTGCTTTCCGGTATCCACTCTACCAGTGCTACAATAAGGTCCTCTACCTTTTGCCTGTGCTCGGTGAGCAAACGAATTCGCTCTACCAGGAGCGAGAGTTCAAAAGAAATTACCCCTGCCCCCGCGTGGATGCCAACCGAACGCTGAGCAGCTTGATACACCTCGCTCAACTTCTTACGAAGGATATGCTGTCCCTTGTACTTTGCCAGCATCGTGTCCATAAACTTTTCCATAGTCATCCCGGCGATAACATGCGGGGAAGGATACGTGGCGAGTACGGCCAGGGCCGTCTTGGTCGAGATATTTTTGAAAACGGTGTGGAACTCCGGGAACAAGCCATCAAGCAAAGCGCCGAGGAGATTGGTGGCTCTGCTCCTCTCCCGGCCGAGACTGTAGTAGCTATGATAGGTAGCCCGCAGATCAGCGTAATTTCCCTGAAGCAACCTGGTCTCGGTGAATTTGCCGGTCCGAAGGAGCTCCGCCGCCATGTCCGCATCCCGGTAGTCATTCTTTCGGCGGTCAATATCTTCACCCTCACGTCTGCGCTTTAAAGTAAAGGGGCTTATCAGGCGAAAAGGCAGCCCTCGTTCCTCCAAAAAGTAGGCTAACGTACGCCAGTACCGACCGCCTGCCTCAATGGCAAAAAAGGTGCCTTTACAACCGGTGTTGGTCACCTGTGACTGAACACGCTTCAATAACTCTTCGAAACCTGACCTGGAGTTATCTACCTTAAACTTTGCCCGGGTAAATGCATCTGGGGTCTTGATTACCGCGGCGTGTTTCTTTTTGTGAGCATCAATCCCCACAATAAGGTAATTGGCGGGGATTTGCTCAAGTTTCTTGGCAGTGCTATTCTTCATTTCGATGGCTCCTCCTCTTTAGTTTTATTAGTGCGTCTACCAGCACACTGAGACTATTGTAGTCGGGAGCTGTCATTATTTCCTACTAATTCCTCATACTACAGGAAGGCGGGGAGACTCGCCTTTTCCCCTGTAAACACTGCCACGCTGAGGGGTCTGTGGCAAAAAATAACCCCCCTAAAGAGCTCTGGGAAGCGATTTTTCAGAGCTCTTTTTTTGCTCTGAGGACAATGTGGCTGGTGGCAGCTGAATTATTAGATATTTTCCCCTGCGTATCCCTTTATAGGGGCTGACAATGTGTTGTTCTTCAAAGCTGCCAGGTCAGTTTTGTGCACGAGGTCATAGCCTCAATAAGGCGCAACCCTTGTCCCTGCCACACTGTCTTTTAATTACGTCATGTCAGGAGCATTGCGATGTGACAGGTTCAGGGTGCAAGTCCACCTGGTAGCCCAGGTTTCGTAACCGCCGTACGAGCCTTTGCTCCAGTGCTTTCTGATTGCGGCGGTCGAAGAAGTTCTCTCCTAATTCCTGGTACGGCTTATCTTCAGACAATTCGTGATAGATTATCGTTGTCTGCTTGTGGGCAACAGCGATGGCCGCTCTGTTCTTGCCACGACGGGCGGCTACGCGGTGATAAAACGCTTTGAGGTAGGTGCCCTTCGTTCGAGAGGAAGCATGAGCAGTCTGAACTAAAAGCGCCTTAAGCCAGCGGTTTCCTTTGGTAGTTCTTCCGCTTCTTCTTTTCCCGGCACTCTCGTTATTACCGGGACAGACACCTATCCATGAAGCCAGGTGTCCCTCTGAGGGGAAAACGCTAATATCTCCCCCTATCTCGGCGAAAATATGCTGAGCGGAGACAGTGTCAATGCCAGGAGTAGTGCAGATGAGGTCTATTTCATGCTGATACGGTTTTATCTTCTCATCAATACGTTCATGGAGTTGGGCGATAGCTCTTTCCAGATACTCCAGGTGTTCCATCTGCATTTGAATCAGAAAGCGGTGATGCTCGTTCACATGACCTTCCAGGGCCTCCACCAGTTGGGGTATCTTCGAACGTAACTTCCTCTTGGCCAGGTCAGCCGTTTCTTCGGGACTCATTACTCCCTGCATGAGCGCGTCCAGCATCGCCCGCCCTGATACACCAAAGACATTGCTGACTACCGAAGCCAGCTTGATATTGGCATCCTCCAACACCTTCTGTATCCGGTTCTTCTCAGAAGACGCTTGCTCCGTGAGCTTCTTGCGATAGCGGCACAGGTCGCGCAAATCCCGGATAGGCTTGGGAGGAATAAGACTGGGCTTTAACAGTCCCCATCTCAACAGGCGGGCAATCCATTGGGCATCCTTAAGGTCTATCTTTCTCCCGGGCACCTGCTTCATGTGATAGGCGTTGACCAGAAGCACGGTAACTGTGTCCTCTAGAATGTTGAACACCGGCCTCCAGTATATGCCGGTGCTCTCAATAGCTACGTGGCTGCAGCCGTGCTCTTCCAGCCAATCCCGCAGTTCAAGTAGTCCCTTTGTAGTGGTCGAGAATGTGCGGAGCGACTCGCTGGGCTGCTGGTTCAGTGCTCCGGCCAGGATACAGGCAGTCACCGTCTTCTGGTGAACATCCAGTCCGCAGCAACGCTCTATCACCGCCTCCCAAACCGCTTGTGTGCGTTCCGATACTACTACAGCTTGCATTAACCGTTCCTCCTTCATTAGCAAAACTTCGGCCACTTGGCCAAAGCTATGATGCCAGTAATGGGGGAGCGTGGCAAGCTGTTTACATTCCTGAGTCGTGAGCGCAGTTCATGGAAGTTTTGTGCGTTTTTTTGTGCCCTGGGAAGGGGGAATTACATGGAACTATCCTACTTCACGCATAGAGGCTGCCACTACACGGTATGCCAGGTATGCGGGAAGCGGGAGCGGGAGAGGATACCCGACCAGGCATCCGAAGATTATCGGCATAACCCAGGTAACCCCACCCTTGCCCTTTGCCCGAACTGCAATCACGGCGTGGGAACAGGCAAGATTGTCCTGCTCAACTCCAAAGTATCCCACAAGGCGCAGTATAGCGGGGATGACGATGGGGAAACCCTATCCTACGACAGGCTGCCAGAGCCTTATCGTGAATGGGCGAAGATTGCCAGGAACCTCGCCTGGCAGGTGGACTATCCAGACAGGGACGACCTGGTACAGGACATCCTTGTGAGGTTGCTTCAGGTTGCCGAGATATACCGCCAGCAAGGTCGGTCTTTGTCCAAATGGGGAGCTATAAAAGTAGCCCAGTATACCCGCCTTCGCTTCTACCACCAGAAGAAAAGATGGAAACGAGTGTCCTCAATAAGCCTGAATGGCGTTATCCAGGATGAGGAAGGCAATGAGACGGAGAGGATACAGACCATTCCCGACGAGAAGGGAGTGGACAGGGACACCTGGCTTGACGCCAAAAGACACTACAATAATAGCCCCGAAAAGATGAGGGAAGCTATCCGCAAGTTACTTTTCGGGGATTGGAAACGGCTATCAGGCTATGACTGGAAATTGATTAAGCGGTTTAGAGAGCAAAGATAGGACTGGCGCAAAAGCCCGGTCTGAAAGGGGGTATTATCACCAAAAACGGAGGCTCATGTTGGTAATATGAGAATGGTAAGAGAAGCTGGGGAGAAATCCCCGGCTTTTTTTGTGCTCAATTCATTAGGGAGAAGCCCACCACAGCAGTTCAACGGTATATTTCCCGTCGGTGACCTACGGCAGAGACAGTAACTACTCCACTTTTGTCATCAACGGTATATAAAACTCGATAGTCGCCAATACGGAGGCGATATTCCTCACGACCGCTCAGTTTCTTTGCACCCCTGAGTCTGGGGTTGTTTTCCAAGGCGAGAATTCTTCGGCTAATACGCTTGTGAACCGCCGTTGGGAGTTTGTCCATTTCCCTCTCGGCAGCGGAGACGATTCGGACTTCGTAGCCCACTGCTTACGTGCGCCTTCCGCTTTCGGCCAAGTATTTTCTGAAGGGGCGTGAAGGCTCTCCTTGCCGTTGGCGGATAAGGGCTAAATCAAGGATATCTTCCCTTAGCTCAGGGTCTTCTAGCAGATGCGCAATCACTGCTTCTCTTTCGCCCTTGGACAGTGATTGCAGAGCCATTAAATAGACCTCAGATCTCGATTCCACTGCTTCCATTAACCCACCTCTACTTACATCATAACACAAGAGTCTGAAAAATTCCCCTTTGCCTGCCGGCTCAGAGAAAATCCGAACCCTCGTAGATTTCTGGTTTATTATAGTTTCGACCCGTGACAAAACGCAAGCCACGTATCGCTGCAGGACTAGAAACCCAAGCCCAAGCCTGTAGCCTTCTTGGCCGCGACTCAACAATTCAAGCTTTCGTTAACCCCAAACTGAGTTTGGTGTGACTATTGACATTCCAGTAAGGAATGCTCTATTCTCCAGACCTCTACTCTAGAGAGCCACAACTCTCGTTTTCAGTCTCCCTTTCCTTTTGGCTGGAATGCCTTTTGTGGACACTTCTCGGCATCCATACCTGCGGCTACTTCGTGGCCAAAGCAGAGCCCTTTTGAAGGGTCGTCACTCTTAGGCTCGAAGAATTTGCGGTCTTTGCAAGTAGGCATCTAGCTCACCCCCTTTCGTTTCAATTTGCCATGCTTTTCAAGATACTGATGATTCCGATGACAGTGCGCTGCACCTCGACAGGCTCTTGCGATAACACGCTTGCCACATAAGGGTCCAGTTGTCCAAGATTATGCTCTCTCTGATTCTCAGACGGGGGCAACTGGGGGGACAGATAATTCGCTAAAGTAAACAGCTCGCTTTCTTCAAAGCCCAACGGCTTGGCCAGTCTCCGCAGAATTCGTGCTGATGGGAAACGCTCTCCTCTCTCTATGCGACCCAAGGTGTGATGCAGAAACACTTGCAGCATGGCTCAGTTCCTGTAGTGTTAACGCTGCCATGACCCTTTGCTGCTTGAGTATCCTGCCTAAATTATTCTTACTATTATCGCTCATCCCCTTCACTCACTTTTGTTGCATGTTTCCTTAAGATGGTTGGCAAACTTGACTAGCAGCTCCTGATGTTCAGGGCTCAGTTTTGATGTCTGGTCGAACAGTTTGCTTAGCGCTTCTACCCCGCGCTCGGTTGACTTAGTCTCTGCTTCTCCATAGTGAAATCTGACATGAACTACGGCTGTCAGCGATTTTGGTGATTCAATCATTTTGCTTTCCTGGCTTGGGCTAACTCAGGTAAGCCCGTATACTTCCCGCTACAGGACTTAAAAGCCCTTGTTTTCAGTTTCATAACCACTGCCACTTTTGACTTCTGAGCATTTGGCGCAGACAACCCGAATAGCCTCAGCATACTGGAAGTCCTCCGCATCCTTATCCAGGACCATTTTCACTTTGTGACATTCATCCAACTTGGGGCATTCCTCAGGCTTCACTTCATCGCCTCCCCCAGTTCGTTTAGGTTCGAGTTAAACCTTGTCTGCCTCTCCCTCTCTAAGGCTGCATAGGTCAGGTACCTGCCACACCACCGGTAGTCCCGGCAGCAGTACTGTTCCCTGTATTCTTCCGGCATTTCAAACGTGCCTTTATAGTAGGGACATGAGCCTGCCAACTCACAAGCATTCTTACCCTTATCGAGTCTCGCTACCCTGATGTCTAGTCCCTGTTGCATCTTCTTGTCTCCACCTCTCTAGTAAGTCGGCGTCACCACATGAAAGCTACCGCTCAGGCCATTGATAAATACCCTGTATCTACCAGGGTCCTCCCTCGTTACGCTAAAACTAACGTCCTGGCTGCTGCCAGCATCAACGTTCGCTTGCCCCTCCGCTTCCTTTACGCCATTTATCTTCAGGACTAGGCTGTAGATCCCCCAGGTATGGTGTGTATTAGCTACTGAGACAGTGACAGTTACTGGCTCATTTGGCCGAACCTCTGCCGGCTGGATGGAGAGGTTTGATACCAAGAAGGGGCTGCGTACTGAAGACGACAATGGCGTTCCCACTCCGAGCCCATTGCCGGCTAGAAGATACCCAAGGAATGCCGACACTACTACTATGCCCAGTAAGCGGAGAACTCTAGCCCACATCTTTCAACTCACCGTAACTCTTGTTTCCAGTTATCCTAATACCGAGATGCCGGCCTTAGCTCTTTCCCAGCTTGAACATCTTTGTCCCGCATATGAGGCATATACTTTGGTTGCCTGCCTGCCGTTCTTCATGGTCACTGCTTTTGGTTCCTTCATTTCCCGTTTGTCACGACATTTCACGCAGTACGCCTGCATTGGCTTGCCTCCTTCCCAATAAGAGCATCCTTTATTGTTTGGAAATGACTAAGCAGCTCTCCTTCTAACCAGGAAGAAAATGAGTAGTCCCACTACTACCACCGCGGCTATAATGCCCCCGAGCACAGGCCAGTTGATTGGTGGCTTGGTTGGTGCTGGTGGTGGAACCACCGGTGGAACTGCTACGGTAAAGCTGCCACTTAGCCCGTCAATGGTTACAGTGTAGCTGCCAGGTTCCTCCCTGGTTATGCTAAAAGTAACCTTCTGACTACCGCCGGCAGCAATAGTTACACTCTTCTCTGCCTCCTTCACGCCGTTTATCTTTAGGACTACGGTATAGCTCCCTTCCGTACCACCAGTGTTGGCCACAGATACGGTGATGGCTACTGCCTCTTTGGGCTGAACCGCTGCCGGTTTAACAGAGAGATCTGTCACCGAGAAGGCGGCTGGCGCTGGCAATGGTGCGACAGTGCCAATAATGGCAAAGCTGGTAAAGTGAGCAACAGAAGCCGTGATGACATTATTTTCGGTATCAACGGTGCACTCCAGCTCCACCCATTCGTCAGCACTCTCATCGTAGTAGGCTATAACCAAATCTTCTTCAGCTACACCTTCAGGCAAAGCATCAGGGTCATAGCTCCAGGTTAAAGTTATGGCTGGGTCGAAAGTAGCTCCATCAGGCCCAAAACCATAAGCTACCCCGATAATGTGAGTATCTTCAAGTGGGGCCGGTGGGCTTACATCAACCGCAGACGTCAGGCTAGAGAGCGGGTCTCCATGTTTATCTAGGGCAATGGTGTTCTTTGGGATGGTGATGGTTAAGTTTCCATCCTCAGAAGTGGCTTGTATTGTCGCCTGTACTACGCCTTTGCTGTCTGTTCTGAAGCTCCCCGCTGTGCCGAAGAGGTTTGTCACGACAGTTGTTGGAGCTGGGGCTCCTCCACCTCCCCCATCATCTGATGGTTCTGACGGTGGTGGTGCAGTTATAGTAACTAACAAGTTTTTCTCAGTCGGTCCACCACCAGCTACAAAAGTATCCGTCCCGCCGGTAGCGGTACCATTGGCATTGGTTACATGGAAGGTTATGGTAGCCCCATCCGGAATGTCATAGCCCTGAACCAGGAGGTATGAGTTACTAATCCCATAACTACCTCCCGACGTGGTAACCGGATTTTGAGTTGAGATGATGTCTCCAATGTTTACTGTAGCAGATATCTGGGTACCATCAGGAGCCGGGGCACCGTTTAAAGTGACACTGCCGTAGAAGGCGTGGGGTAGCTTTGGTATTCCGTTAGCTAGCACAGGAGTGGCGCAAAGCAACAAAAGCACACCTGCGGCTATAAAGATAGCTAGCTTTCTCATAACTTATCTCCTTTTCTGGAATGGGGGGGGGTGGCTTACCCACCCCCCCCATTTTTTAAACCAAGCTAGTCTGGAATAACTCCAAAGCTTTTGGCAGCGTTCATGTACACCCAGTAGCCATCAAAGGCATTCAATGTGATAGAGGACACACCACCAGGCTCAATTGCAGCCCAACCATCAAGAGTAGCCAGGGTCGTGTAGCTGGAGTCGGTAAACTGGTTGTAGGTCCCCTGGCCCACCAGACTCATCAGGTTGGGGCCTACCTCCGAAGTTTGGACGTAGCGCAGTTGTTGAAGAAGTGTATGGGCATCCGTTTGACCGGCGCAGCTTATGGTGTTCCACCCGGCGCCGAGGCTCTTGGTAACTACTCCCGGCGAGCTTGTTGAATAGTTGATGCCAACTCCGCCGCCGCCGCTGGTCTTCAGGTAGTAGGCATCTACCGAAGTTAGCTGGGTGGCCAGGGTTACCTGCGTATAGGCACCGGCGGTGTACTTGTAGGCCACTGTTGCTGTCCAGTCTGTGTCGGTGGTCACCTCTTTATCGGTCGAGACCAGCGTCCAGCCGTCCTTGAGAGCCAGTGTCTTAGTGTAGGTGGTGGGCGTAACCCCACTGACCGCTGCCGCCAGCAGCCATGGCTCGTAGTCAACATTGGCGCTGACAGCGTTTCCAGAAGCCTCATATCCAGAAGCCGCGAACTTTACTGCGTCAGCAGGCCCGCTGGCATTGCCCCACCAGTTGTTGGTGGCATCGTAAGGTGAAGCAGGAGCGCCACCTGCTCTTACTTCATAGAAAAATCCTTGACTGTTGTCGTAGATGTTGTTGAAGTTAGCAACAACTATTGGATTTGCGCCCCCTGACTCAGAGCCTTTTGCGTGAATGCCGAAATCATTATCGTAAATCGTATTGCCTGTTGCGGTTACGATATCACTTTGATGAACTGAAAGTCCTGCCGCAGTTGACCAATCAGAAATTGCAGGATTATACGCATTACCAGCATACTGATTACCTCTCAAGATATTGTCCGCTACAATGACTGTCGCTCCACCTTCTGTATAAATTGAGTCTGCGGAATAACTGTCACTCAACGAACCAACTATCTCATTGCCGGCAATAGAAACGCTACTTCCTACTACGTGAATACCTGCTTTATAATAATTCTGAATAACATTGTTCTGAATTGCAACGCCGGTAACGCTCCCTACTTGGACTCCAAAGTCCGCAACGCCCTGGCAATCTATGACAAACCCTTCAATCGTTACGTTTTCAGAGCTAACAGTAACAGCATTTCCTGTTGCTGCTGAAATTTCAGCAGCATTTCCTGTAAGCGTCAAGACTTTACCGACAGTCACATTCTCTTCGTACGTCCCCGCCGCCACAATGATGGTATTGCCAGACAAAGCAGCATTAACGGCAGCCTGGATGGCAGAAAACTGGATAGGAGCGTTGGCGGAGATATGTTCAATACCGCTTCCCTCCATATACCATATGTGATAGATGCCATCCGCCTTGAGCACGGAGGGCTTCCAAACGTTGCCGGCAAGTATTGGATTGCCATGGCCTTTCGTCCAATCCAGGCCGTTACTGGAAAAGGCAAAACCAATCTTTCCAGTCATGTCAGTAGTCTTGTAGCCAAGATACCACATATAATAATTTGAACCGTCTTTAACTACCATTGGCTGCATAACCCTAAACCCGTCCCACTCCTCAGCGGTAGTGCTAGGTGAGAGGACAGGGGTAGTGCCTACTAAGGTGAAGTCGTTATCGTCATTACTATCGGCGATAACGGCAAGGCTTGTCTGGTTGGTAGTGGCCAGATAGATGTAGTAGGGATTGCTTCCATTGCTTGATTTCACCTGGAAATACATCTTATAGGTGTCGTCGGACTCTTCGAGAAGCTTGGGGTTATCTATCTTTTCCCAGTCGCTGAGGCCAGTACCATCGTAGATTTTTCCTTTCGCTGTCCAATCAGTACCATTACTTGAAGTAAAAATGGAGAAAACCTTGCTAGTGGCGTCTCCGTAGTTAAGCATGTAGTAGGTATCACCCTCTTTCATGACAAATGGGCAATCCTGATAACCAGTAACAAGACCAGTAACCGCAGTTCCTGTCGTAAAACTAGCAGGGTCAGTAGATACGGTGTGATAGACAACATTGCTTAACACATACCACATATGGTAGATGGCACCGTCAAGAAGCACCGTCGGTCGTTCAGCACCGGTTAGCGCTGTAGCTGGGGTAGTCCACTTCGCCACATTCAAAGTCTGAGCTTCATCCACCGCCATCGCCGGCACTGCTGGTATCAAGCTGAAGCTCAGCACCAGCACCAGGGTAAATAAAATGCTAAGAATTTTCCTTTTCATATTATAAACCTCCTTATTAAATGGATTTTGTTTTTGATTAACTTTTAACTTTCCAATAACATCACCCCCTTTATGTGGGCATCACCCTATTTCTCCCTGCTCCTTGTGAACCGCAACTTAATCACGCCCCAGAATAAATCCACCCATCCCTTCCAGCATTGGGGCTCACCGTAGAAGCATTTGCGGGGATATTTGGTAGCCTTACTAAAGTGTTCGCATTCCTCATAAAGACAGAGCTTCATCTACCAATTACCTACCTGCGTTTTGTCTCTTCTAATCATCAAGCTAGCTTCTTGTACCGCCGGAGTATGGCTTTCTCTCTGGCTACTAATTCCCGGTATCGGAGTGGTTTTATCAGGTAAAGGTCAGCCTCGACTTCCATCACCCTTTCCCACACTTCATCACTGGAATCTTCGCCAAGCACGACTACAGGGCATGAGGTTGCTTTGGCGAGTTCCCACAGCTCCTCGTCAGGCATACTTATCAGCCGCAACTTTGTCTCAGCATGCAAACGCTGCGACAAATCTCCGTCCCCATCCGCGTCGGCAGCCGCACCGCGTAGCGCCTCACGTAGGTGATACTTTACAAAATCTTATTTTGCCACTTGTCCCATTCTCACAAATTAGCCACTGATTAAAAGGCTACAACTAAATAGTGTTTTTGTTGCCAATAGGCGCAGAGAGGCTTTAAGCCTAATAACAGTCGAACGGCTTGGAAGCAGTAGGCAACCTCCTCTTATGGTTTGCCAAAATCCAGATTGCCCTTTTGTCCCTCTGACCGGGCATGCTGGAGGAGACTTTATGGCGAGAGCTTTGGAGGTAGAATGGGCGGCACTTTTTAAGGTCAATTTTAGTGACATTTTTGCACTGGGACTTGACAAAAACACTATTTAGTTGACTGGTATGCTTTTATCGAAAGGAGGAGAGTATGAAACAGAAGTTAAATAAATTTCTGCGTTATCTTCAGATTGAGAAGGGGTTTTCTCAGGGCACTATCGAAGCATACCAGCTTGATGTAGAAAGAGGGTTGATTCCCTTCCTGCACCAGCAAGGTAAATTTGAGGTAGCAGAAGTTACCAAAGATGACATCCGAGCCTATCTGGACTATCAAGCCACCGTCAGAGGTAACTCCAATGCCACCAGGGCGCGAAAACTGGCAGCGATAAAATCATTCTTCAACTACCTGGTAGAGAATGACGGATTAGAAGTTAACCCGGCAGCCTCAATAAAGAGCCCCAGGATACCACAGAAGGAGCCGGTGTACCTCACTGATGAGGAGTCTATCCGTCTTTTGACGACGATAGTCCGAGAAGCCGGACCACGAGTTCGTGAACGGGACCTGGCGATAGCTCTCCTTTTTCTTCACACGGGACTGAGGGTATCGGAGTTGACAAACTTGAAACTGACCAATGTTGACCTTAAGAGAGGCCAGATAAAGATAACCAGGAAAGGCAATAAAGAGCAGTATCTCCATCTAAACGGTGAGACAGTAAACATGCTAGCAAGGTACCTGGCCAACCGCCCAGAGGCTGGAAATGGCAGGTTCTTTGTGGGAATCAACGGGGGCAATCTAGATCGCACTTATATTTACAGCATAGTACGAACATACCTAAACCTGGCAGGCATCAATAAGAGTAAGCAGGGCCCTCACCTCTTAAGGCACACCTTCTGCACCAGGCTTCACCAAAAGGGAGTGGGACCCTTTGTGATAAAAGATTTAGCTGGGCACAAAAGCCTTAATACAACCATGAGGTATATTAAAATTGAGAACAAGGAACAGGCTGAGGCGATTGACAAGCTAGAATTCAGGATTTTTGAGGCTTCTGATTAAACAGAGGCTGATTCAGGTTGTTTAGGCTCTATGGTAAAGAGAGCTTCTAGCTCTTTTGGCTAAGAGAAATGAGGGGCAGTGCCTGCGTCACCTGTTTTGTAAAGCGGAGTCCATTTCGGCAAGGAAGTCGGCGAAGCGCGTCATTATCTTGATTTGCGGCTCGCTAAATTGATTCAGCCTATCCATCAGTTGAGCCAGCGGCACACTGAGCTCTACCCCTTCGGATCGGGGAGTTCTATAACCGGCCAGGATAAGCAGGCTGTCTTCCAGCGCCAGCTTTTCGTTGCCGCTTCCCCCAAAGGCATGGGACAGCTTCTTGATGGTTTCTGGAGAAGGAGAAGCACCCTTTATAATATCGGCGATGGTCGCGTGGCTCAGCCCGGTCTTGACAGCCGCCTGCCGCATCGACAAGCGCTCCACTTTACACCTATCCTTGAGCCACTGACCCAGGCTCTCTTCGCTTTTGATTGACTTATCCTCTACCATTCACGTACAATTACAGAGCCTATCCTTCGAAAGGCCTGTCACCGCAGGTCTTTTTTAGTGCTCGTCACTCTCACGTGCCCCATACTTTAAGGAAAGCCTAGCATCAAACAAGTGTAAATGTCAAGTATCATTTGATGGCTTGCTCAACTCATAAACTAGTTGCTAGGCTTTCTCATAGAAAGTTGAGGCAAGGGGCGAGCAGTGAGTTTAGGAGAACGAATCAGGCAGAGAAGAAATAAACTGAAGGTTACCCAGCAGGAACTGGCTCAAGCACTCGGGATGACACCGCAGCATATTTCGGCTATCGAGCAGGGCAAAGGAGCCCCTTCTCTGGGCATTCTTCCCAAGCTGGCCGAAGAGCTGGGAGTAAGCGCTGACTACCTTTTAACCGGCAAGGAGAGCGTTATTACCGATATAATCCCGGCGATAAAGGCTGATAAAAGCCTCAAGCTCAGGACAAAAAGATTACTCATAGCGCTGGTTGAAGAACTACGCGAACCTGCTGCAGGTGAAGACCCCTAGCCATTACCGGAACAGCTCTTCGATTCCCCTGTAGGTACTCTTACTCCGACGGCGGATTCCTCCCACTTCAATACGCTTGCTTCCTTCGTCGATAAGATAGATTATCCGGATATCCCCGACTCTCACCCGGTATATGTCATCATACAGCTTCTCACATCCCCGGGCCTTGGGGTTACTGGCTAACGCTCTAAGCCTGGCGGCCACACGCTGGTAGTCTGATTCCTGTAAGCTGTCCAGCTCTCGCTGTACCCTGCGGCTGCGTAGCCGAACTTCAAACGCGGGCCGTTCGTCGGCGTTCATAATTATCCAGGCTGACGGCTTCTTCCTCCGGAGCTGAGAGGGACTCCTTCATGGCGAGCATATCCTCGAGGTCCTCAACCTTCTTGAGCAGGGCTTCGTATTCATCATAGCGGGTGAGCACCGCCTTCGGCTTTCCATACTGAGTGACGTACAAAGGTATCCCCCGTTCTTCGAGTTCGGCCATCAGCGCACCCAGTCTAATCTTGAGTTCGCTTACGGTGACGATGTAAGTAGGCATTGCAACAAACCTCCCCCTTGTTTCTACACATGGCTATTATACTAACTTTGGTACGAAACTTCAACCATTTAAGTGAGAACCCGAGACTCTACTGTCAATACCTCCGATTCCAGCTACTGCTGCCGTGGTTATGATTCTGCCCATGATAGAGCCGGTCCAAGGGATCGAACTGATCGTGTTGAGCCAGCACTTTTGAGACATCGACATACTTTGAGTACCGCAGCACCATATAGAGGGTAGCATGCCCGAGGAGCAGCCGCAGTGAGTTCAGGTCGCCGCCGGCCTCCAGGTACCTGGTGGCAAAGTAGTGCCGGAAGCGATGGGCACCACCGCCATCGTTGATACCGGCCCGCCTTTTGATGCGTGCAATCATCGTCTTAACACCCTGTCTTTGCATCGGTTGACCATCATCGGTCTTCCACAGCTGTTCACCACCAGGGGATCTAACCTCAAGGTAGCGCTTTAGCGCTTTCCTCGCTTCCCTGCTGATCGGCACCACTCGGGCTTTGGCTCCTTTACCCACAACCCGCGCCTGTTGAAGTCTGGGGTCCATCTCAGACAAGTTTATCCCGCTGAGCTCCTCCAGCCGCAGGCCGGTAGCGACGAAGAGGGAGATGATGGCTTTGTTGCGGATGCCAAGATAACGATACTGAAACTTAGCATCATTATCGCACAGCTCGAGCATGGCCCTGATCTCGTCATCGCTGTAGGGCTCGACCTCCTTATAACAGGGGGAGCCCAATTTCAGGCGGAGCGATGGGTTATGATCAAGATACTCGTCTTGCTCGGCCCAGTTGAAGAGAGTCTTCACCACCTTACCGTAGTGGTGAACGGTAGCCGGCGATGCCTTTTTCAGCGAGCACCGCCGTGCCTCGGGCCAGCGGTAGCTCTCCGTGGCCACATAATCGAGGAAGTCCCGGATGTGGTTTCGGGTAACCAAGGCTGGCTCCGGCCAGCCCTTGTCGCGGGCGTACCACTCCAGGTTGTTAAGCACCATCTGGTAGTACTCGAGAGTCCGCGACGACAGGTTGCGGCGTGAGTGAAAAAATCTATTAATAAGGTCAGCCAGGGTTAGGGTTATCGGTTTTAGTTCGGTTATCATCGCTCATTCTCTACCCGTCCACCGATATAGTGTAAACCCTAACCTGCAATTTGTCAATAGCTACTGACAGGTCTAATGCAGGAGTCCTACTTGACTCCTTTTGCTATTTTTGTAGCTGGGAAAAAGCCAGTTTATTAATATAGTTGGAAGGCAGGGACTCTACCAACTGAGTTACTCCCGCACAGCTAGTTTGTAGCTAGATTTTACGCCAAAATACTATGCAAAAGCAAACTGGGGTATAAATGCTGGCGATGCACAGTGCAGGTCATCTTGAGCAAGGAGCGGCCATCTGAAAGAAGAGAGGAAGCACTCTCAGTCTTTTTCATAGTCCCGCTCACCGAATATTCTGGTCCCGAGCCTGACGATATTGGCGCCTTCCTCAATAGCGACCTGGTAGGAATTGGTCATCCCCATCGAGAGGTATTTCATCTCAACACCGGGTAGATTGAGCCCTTTAAGCCGTTCGAATATCTTCCTTGTCTCCACGAAATAAGGCCTTGCGTCCTCGGGGTCGCCAAAGCGAGGCCCCATCGTCATAAGTCCCATCACCTTTATATTCTTAAAGGCCGACAGCGTTTTCACCAGCGCTTCGACATCCCCGGGCAGGACGCCCGACTTCTGCTCCTCCCGCCCGCTGTTTACCTCAATCAGTACCGGCATCACCTTCCCAACCAGGGCACATTGCCCATCAATCACCTGCGCCAGCTTCACCGAGTCCACCGTCTCCAGCATATCAAACAGCTCTACCGCCTTTTTTACCTTGTTTCGCTGGAGATAGCCGATGAAATGCCACTTCGCCCTATCCCCCACCACCCCACGAGCCGCCTCGGCCTCCTGGACATAGTTTTCGCCGATTATCGCTACCCCGGCACTAACCGCCTCCATAATCTCCTCAGGCGTTCTCGTCTTCGCCGCCGCCACCAGCCTGACCCCCTCCGGCAACCGGTCCAGGATACGGCGCACATTCTCTTTAATCATTGCAATACCCCCGAGGGGTGTGCCCCCTTACCTTCACTATTCTAGGCTACGCTCAGCCCTTTTTCAATTCCTCCCGCCTCCCGACCAACCGGCCACATCCCCTCCGTTCCTTGATAGCCCCCCGACCATGTGCTATCATAACAGCGCTAATTACGAACGCAAAGGATGAAGCAGCAGATGCCTCCGATAGTTTCGATTGTTGGCAGAGCCAGGACAGGAAAGACGACCCTCATCGAGAAACTGGTGGGGGAGCTAAAATCAAGAGGCTACCGGGTGGCCACCATCAAGCATACTCCCCGGGGGGCAGGCTTCGATGAACCGGGAAAGGATAGCTGGCGCCATATTCAGGCCGGAAGCGAGGCGACCGTCATCGCTTCCCCCGATAAACTGGTACTCATCAGACCCACGACGCAGACGCTTACCCTTGACGGGATAGCACGCTTCTTCGGTGAGGACTACGATATCATCCTTACCGAAGGCTTCAAGCAGGAGAGCGCCCCCAAGATAGAGGTCCACCGCCGGAAAGCCGGACCACCCCTCAGCACAGTCAGGAAACTCATCGCCATCGCCACCGACGAGCCGCTGGAGACAAAAGCCAGGCAATTTCCCTTAGAAGATATCCAGGGGCTGGCTGACCTTATCGAGAACGGCTTTCTCAAGCCGAAACGGGAACTATTCTCCGTCTATATTAACCACACCCCCCTTCCCTTAAGCAGCTTTCCCCGGGAAATTCTCACCAATACCATTCTTGCCCTGCTCTCTTCGCTGAAAGGGGTGGAAAAGATTAAGAGCCTTGAAATCTTCTTGAGAAAGAAGGTCAACCCGAAATAGGCGCTGACAAGAGTGGCATGACCGCAGAACAGACTCACATCAAGCGGGAAACAGGAAAGGTCCTCTCCAGACTGGGTAGAAAGAAGGGGAACCTGGTGCCCATTCTGCAGCAGCTCCAGCAGCGCCTTGGCTACCTTCCCCGCCAGGCAATGACAGAGATTGCCCGCTCCCTCGATATCCCGGAGATGGATGTCTACGGTGTGGTAACCTTCTACAACCAGTTCCGCCTCACCCCACCGGGAAGGCACTCAATCAGGGTCTGCCTGGGGACTGCCTGCCACATGAAGGGTGGCTATATTACCCTGGATGCCTGGAAAAGAAGGCTGAGCGTTAACCCCGGGGAGACTACCCCCGACCATGAGTTCGACCTGGACACCGTCGCCTGCGTGGGCTGCTGCGCGATGGCGCCGGTAACCGTGGTTGATGATAAAGCACAGAGAGAGGTTACCCCCACAAGGGTAGACGGCATCCTGCTGCCGTTCCAGCCTGAGAAAGAGAAGGAAGATGGGAAAGACCGGTGACAGCGGCCCCCCTCAGGGCGGTGCCCCGGCCTTTCCGGAAATAAAAAGCCGCGCCCTGGCCCGCTGGCATAAGCTGTGGGACAGCGGAAAGCCGCTCATCCTGGTAGGCACCGCTACCTGCGGCCGGGCCGCCGGGGCAGTAGAAGTGCTCCGGGCGATAAAAGAGGAGCTCGGAAGGCAGGGCCTGGACTGCCCCGTAGTCGAGGTGGGGTGCATGGGGCACTGCTACGCCGAACCCATCGTCACCATCAGCAAGCCGGGTTACCCCCCTATCTGCTACGGACACGTAAACGAGGTGATTGCCGGGCGGCTGGTGCGAGAATTCATCGCCGGCGATGACCCCTGCCTTGAATTCGTTCTCGGTGCCCTGGAAGAAAACGAGCTTGTCCCCAGCTTCTCCGATTTCCCCCGCGCCCGGTTGGAGAGAAGAATCATCCTCAAAAACTGCGGCTATATCGACCCCACCGATATCGACCACTACCTCGCCCGCGGCGGCTATGCGGCGCTGGTGAAGGCGCTCGGGATGCCGCCGGAGGAAATTATCAGCGAAGTCAAAAGCGCGGGGCTGAGGGGGAGGGGCGGTGCCGGCTTTCCCACCGGGGAAAAGTGGGAGACCTGCCGGCGCTCTCCGGGCAGACCGAAATATGTAATATGTAACGGTGACGAAGGCGACCCCGGCGCCTTTATGGACAGGGCCCTCCTGGAGAGTGACCCCCACTCGGTGATAGAGGGAATGCTCATCGCCGGCTATGCCAGCGGCGCCCGGCACGGCTACATCTACGTCCGCGCCGAGTATCCCCTGGCAGTAGAACGGGCCCGGACTGCCCTGCGCCAGGCGAGGAAACTAAATCTCACCGGGAAGAATATCCTGGGCAGCAATTTCAGCTTTGATATCAGGCTGTTTTCCGGCTCGGGGGCGTTTATCTGCGGCGAAGAAACAGCGCTCATTGCCTCCATCGAGGGAAAACCGGGTATCCCCCGCTACCGCCCCCCTTACCCCGCCGTTAAGGGACTGAACGGGAAACCCACCGTTATCAATAACGTCAAGACCCTCGCCTATGTACGCCATATAATCGAAAATGGCGCCGGGTGGTTTGCCGGTATCGGCAGCGGGAAAAGCAAGGGTACCGCCGTCTTTGCCCTTGCCGGCAAGGTGGTAAGTACCGGCCTGGCCGAGGTGCCGATGGGCACCACCCTACGCCAGCTCATCTTCGATGTCGGCAGTGGCATTACCGGGGGCAAACGCTTCAAAGCCGTCCAGGTCGGCGGTCCCTCCGGGGGCTGCCTGCCCGGGTCCGCCCTCGACCTGCCCATTGACTTCGACTCCCTCCAGGAGGCCGGTGCCATGATGGGTTCAGGAGGAATGGTAGTACTGGACGAGGACGACTGCATGGTTGAGCTGGCCCGCTATCTCATGGAGTTTACCCAGAGGGAGTCCTGCGGCAAATGCACCCTGTGCCGGCTGGGAACGAAACAGATGCAGGAGGTCCTGGGTGAAATCACCGCGGGAAAGGGGAAACCCGGAGATATCGATATGCTCATCGAGCTGGCGGAGGATGTGAAGGCAGGGTCGCTATGCGGCCTGGGAAAGACAGCGCCCAACCCGGTACTGAGTACCCTGCGCTATTTCCGTGACGAATACGAGGCCCACCTTAAAGAGGGACGCTGCCCGGCACTGATGTGCCGGGACCTCATCGCCTACTACATCATTCCCGAGAGGTGTGAGCGCTCCTGCGACGCCTGTGTCGGCACCTGCACCGTGGAGGCAATCTCAACCGATAAAAAGAGGATAAAGGTCATCGACCAGGAAAAGTGCGTCAAGTGCGGCACCTGTCTCGATGCCTGTCCCCCTCAATATAGTGCCGTGGTGAAGCTATCGCCGCCAGACCGGGTACCAGCTTAAAGGACAATTGAGATGAAGACCGTTTCGCTGACCATCGACGGCCGGAAAATAAGCGCTCCCCGCGGAGAGAAGCTTCTCTGGGCGGCGCTGGATAGCGGCATCTACATCCTCAACCTGTGTGCCATCAGGGACAACCCGGAGCCGGCTGCCGGCTGCCGTTTGTGCTTCGTCGAGGTAGCGGGTAAGGACGGGCCGGTTACCGCCTGCACCGAAGTGGTAGCCGAGGGCATGGTGGTAAACACCAGAGGGACAGCGGCGCTAAGACTGGCACGCACCGCCTTTGAACTGCTGATGTCATCCTGCGCCGCGGACTGTGCTCACTGCGCCAAAAACAGACGCTGCGAGCTCCAGAAAATAGCCCGCCATCTCGGCATGAAACTTAAATCAAAGCGCTTCCGGGAGCTCCGCCGGGAGCTACCCGTCGACCGCAGCAGCCCCGTATTTACCTACGACCCCAACAAGTGCGTACTCTGCGGACGGTGTGTGTGGGTATGCCGGGAGCAGTTGGGCATCGGCGCCATCGGTTTTGCCTACCGCGGCTTCCGACGGGTAGTGACCACCTTCGGCGGGGAGCCTGTCGCTGACTCGAGCTGCCGGGGCTGCGGTGACTGTGTCTCCGTCTGCCCCACCGGTGCCCTGGTCTTCAAAGATGGCAAAGAGCCTGAAAAGCCAGAAGGACAAATGACGGAAGACGGTCTCTCCGCGGCTTCTGTCACCGCCAACCTCAGGACCCGTTTTATCGGCCGGAGGGTCCTCTACTACCCCCGCCTCACCTCAACCATGGAGGCGGCAAAAAAGGAAGTTCGGGGCGGGGCAGCCGAAGGAACGGTTATTATCGCCGGTGAGCAAACGCGGGGCAAGGGGCGGATAAAACGCACCTGGCTATCGCCCCCGGGTAATATCTCGCTGTCCATCATCCTCCACCCCGACATTTCTCACCTGCCGTCACTTATCATGCTCGCTTCCCTGGCGGTAGCCCACAGCCTCAGGAAAGCCACCGGCCTGGAGGCACAGATTAAGTGGCCCAACGATGTCCTTATCAACGGCCGGAAGGTGTGCGGCATCCTGATTGAAAGCGATGTCCGGGGAAAGAAAGTGGACCACTCTACCATTGGCATCGGGATAAATATTAACTTCATGCCTTCTTACTTTCCCGAGGTCTCATCCAGCGCCACCAGCCTTGCCGGTGAGCTGGGGAGAGGCGTATCCCGCCTGGATATCATCCGGCAACTGCTGGTGGAAACAGAAAGGCTCTATCTTGCCTTGCGGGCGGGGGAATCTATCTATGAGGAATGGCGAGACAACCTGGTAACCCTGGGGGAAAAAGTTTATGTAAAGTCAGGTGAGGCCACCCTGGAGGGCACCGCCGAGTCAGTTGCCCCGGACGGCAGTCTTCTGCTGCGCCGGCCAGACGGAAGCCTGGCCAGGATTGTAGCCGGGGACGTTACCCTGCGTGACCGGACGCAGCCCTCCGGAGCCTGCCCTGACGAACAGGCTCCGGGCTCCATACGTCATAGCTAATTACTTGGCTTCTTTTCCACCCTGCGCCGGCCCTTCCTTCTTCATAAACATGGAAAAGAGGTCAATCGGCACGGGGAAGATAAGGGTGCTGTTCTTCTCCGAGGCAATCTCGGTCAGGGTCTGCAAGTAGCGAAGCTGGAGCGTGGTCGGCTCCTTAGCAATAATAGCGCCGGCTTGAGCCAGCTTCTCCGCTGCCTGGAACTCACCTTCGGCGTGGATGATTTTAGCCCGCCGCTCCCTCTCGGCTTCTGCCTGGGCCGCCATTGACCGCTTCATCTCATCAGGAAGCTCAACCTCTTTAATCTCAACGGTGCTGACCTTGATTCCCCAGGGGTCGGTATGCTCATCGATTATCTGCTGCAGTTGCTGGTTAAGCTTTTCCCTCTCCGCCAGCAGTTCATCGAGTTCGGACTGTCCCAGCACATTCCGCAGGGTAGTCTGGGATATCTGCGAGGTGGCCCTGATGTGGTCCAGGACCTTAACTACCGAAGCCTCAGGGTCAACCACCCTGAAATACACAACGGCATTTACCCTGACGGTAACATTGTCCCTGGTGATTACCTCCTGGGAAGGTACATCCATCGTCACCACCCTCAGGTCAACCTTCACCATCCGGTCAACAAAGGGAATGATGAAAAATAGGCCGGGACCCCTGGCTCCAACCAGCCGCCCCAGGCGAAAGATGACCCCCCGCTCATACTCAGTCACAATCTTAACCGCCATCGGCAGAATTATGAGCAGGACTAAGACAATAACACCAATGATAATTGGACTCATTTGTTTACCTCCTTATGCTATTTTTTCTTGCTCACCCGCAGTACCAAGCCATCGACCCCGTTTATAATCACCTCCTCCCCGACCTCCACCCGACCTGTCTCCGATACTGCTGTCCAGCGTTCACCCTGAATGAAAACCACCCCCTTGGGCCCCAGGGCCACCTTGACCTCAGCCGTCTTGCCTACCAGGTCTTCCCTGCCCGCAGATACCTGGCGCCGGTGGGCCCGGACCCCCCAGATAACGGTGATGGCAAGAAAAAGGGCAAGACAAACTATTCCGGTGACAACTACCCCCGGGGATACCTGAAACCAACTGGCATCTATTTGAAACAATGGAAACCCTCCCTAAAACAAGATTTCGGAATAAGCACGGCCACGGCTAAAACAATCAGGCCCACCTGGCTGCCCCTTCATGGTTCCTGCCTGGTTACATATAGCTGTAAGCCATCCACACTGGTGATAGTCACCTTTTCCCCGGCTTCCAGCCGCCCCGCTTCCGATATTGCTGTCCAGCGTTCGCCCTTAAAGAAGACCGTCCCCTCAGGGTCAAGGGCTACCTTGACAACGGCTGTTTTCCCCACCAGTTCTTCCCTGCCGGTAGTCGCCTGGCGGCGGTGAGCCCTGACCACCCGGCTAACAACGAAGGCAAAGAAAAGGGCGATACAAATGGCGATTCCGATAATCAGTCCTATGTTCACCTGAAATAAAGGCCCTCCTTTAAACAATATCAAGGAACCAATAACCAGCGAGACGATACCTCCCCCAGTCAACAGGCCAAAGCTCGCGGTAAACACCTCCGCGACAAACAGGCCGAAGGCCAGAACTATAAGGAGCACCCCGGCGTAGTTTACCGGCAGCATTCCCAGCGAATAGAAGGCAAGCAGCCCGGAGATGGCACCAACCACGCCCGGGAAAATAAGACCCGGGTTTGAGATTTCAACAAGAATACCAAGCGAAGCCAGGCTCAGCAGGATATAGGCGATGTTCGGGTCAGCGATGGCATAAAGAAATCTCTCAATCGTACTCATATCAACATCGTTGATGACAGCCCCCCGGGTATCCAGGGTAACCACCCTGCCACCAAGCATGGTTACCTCCCTGCCATCAAGCTGAGAAACGAGGCTGTCGAGGTCGGGGGCGACCATATCGATGACATTAAGCCCCAGCGCCTCCTGTTCGGTAGCGGAAACGCTCTCCCTGACCGCTTCTTCCGCCCATTCCATGTTGCGCCCTTGGGCTTCGGCAATACTCCTGATATAGGCGGCAGCGTCATTCACCACCTTCTCTTCCATCGCCTCCGACATTGCAGCTTCACCCTCGGCACCTATCGACACCGGGTGCGCCGCCCCGATTGCGGTGTTCGGCGCCATAACAGCGACATGGGCCGCCATGGTAATAAACACCCCCGCCGAAGCCGCCCGGGCCCCCGAGGGAGAGACATATACCACAACCGGGACATCGGCACCAACAATCTCCTTCACAATGTCACGCATGGAAGTATCCAGGCCACCGGGGGTATCCAGTTGGATGATACAGGCCACGGCACCATCTTCCTCAGCCTCCTCAATGCCGCGCGCAACATAGTCAACCAGGACGGGATTGATGGTCCCCTTGACGTGAAGCACATCAACCCTGGGGGTGGACGCCTGGGCATCAATCGCTATTAAGGCACATACCAGCACGCCCAACAGCAACACCATCCGCATGATTCTGGGCATAACTCAAGCCCTCCCAAACAGCCTGTAATAAGGAATTGTATCTTGATTACCGCCATATTGCAAATAAAACGGAGACCAATCCTATCCCCCGGCTCACCAGTCATGTGAATAAGTACCGTAGCTTGAACAGGGGGGCGAAGTGGTGTAGAATTTATGCACTATTGGTGGCAGGGTGCGAAATGAGAGTCCAGAGATGTAAAGGGACCCGGGACCTGTCCCCCGAGGAAATGGAGGCCTTCCGCCTCATCGAGGGGACATTTAGAGACTGCTGTCTCGACTGGGGTTACAGGGAGGTCAGAACACCGACCCTGGAATACCTCCATCTGTTTACCTCGACCGGGACGCTCACCCCCGGCATGCTGGGTAAAGTATACTCCTTCCTTGACTGGAACGGCTGGAGCGGGGAGAGAATAGTCTTAAGACCCGACGGTACCATCCCGGTCGCCCGGCTCTACATCGAGAGCATGGAGCAAAACCAGCTCGCCAGGCTCTTTTACGTCGCCAACGTCTTTATCTTCGAGGCAACGGGGGAAGACACTCGCGAGAGATGGCAGTGCGGGGTTGAGCTTATCGGAGCGGGGTCACCCCTGGCCGATGTAGAACTCGTGATGCTGGCCCTGGAAATCGTGGGAAAGCTGAAACCGGGCGATGTAGAGTTGAGGCTGTCCCATGCCGGCCTGATAAGAGGGCTGCTCACCAGGTTGGGGCTAAGTGCGGGAGAGCAGGCCAGGGTATTCGACCAGGTCCTGGATGGGGACCAGGATGCCCTTGCCCGGCTAAAGACAGGGAAACCCGAGCTGAGGAAAGTCCTGCCGCCCCTGCTGGACACCAGGGGGCAGTCAGCGGGATTTCTTAACAACCTGAAGGCAGTGTTTACCCGGGACCTGGCGGGGCTTGCGCCCCCCCTTGATAATTTCATAAGCATTACCGAACTGCTTGAGACCCTGGGGTGCCGTTACCAGATTGATATCGCTTCCGGAAGAGGCTTTGAATACTATACCGGCCTTATTTTCCAGCTCTATAAAGGTGAGAGGAAGATAGGTGGTGGGGGAAGATATGATGCCCTCATCCCGCTGATGGGCGGCAGGAGTACCCCCGCCTCCGGCTTCGCCCTCTACCTTGACTCCCTGATGGACCTGATAAGGCCGCAAACCCCGACCGGAACCGGGCGGCAAAGGGTCCTGGTCAGGACAGGACCAGAGACCGCCGCGGAAGGTTTCAGCCTCGCTCAGCGCCTGCGTCAAGCCGGCTATGTAGCCGAGCTCGACCCGGGAGGCCAGGAGCCGACTAATATGAGCTGGGCTCTTGATATTCGCAGTAAAGCTCCCCGCTTTATCCTGACCAACCGGACCCGGAACCAGCGGTCCGAGGTACAAACTATCGCTGAAGTCCTGAAGCTATTGAGCAAAGAGGAGCAGGGGTAAAGGGGACAGGGTGAATACACAATCTCAGATAAAGATAGCCCTGCCTAAAGGCAGGGCTCTGGCTGAGACAGCCGCCCTGCTCCACAGAGCCGAATGGGGAATCAGCGGTTACCACGAAGGGGGGCGCCTTTACCGGCTCAAATCCCGCCGCTTTCCCAACCTGCTGGCCAGGGTATTCCACGAGAAGGATATCCCGATTCAGGTAGCGGTGGGAAACTATGACCTGGGGATTTGCGGCCGCGACTGGGTTGAAGAGCTCCTGGCTAAATATTCCAGTTCTGCTCTAATCAAGGTAGAAAACCTGGGATACGGAAAGGCTAACCTGTACCTGGCCTCCAGCCAGTACGGGAAGCTATCCACCGCTAAAAAGGTCCGGGCAGAGCCCGCTCTAATCCGCATCGCCAGCGAGTATCCTAACCTGGCTGAGTCCCTTGCCCTAAACCTCAGGCTAAAGCGCTTCAGTGTCTTCCCCCTGTGGGGAGCGGCGGAGGTCTATCCCCCGGAGAGTGCCGACCTGGTACTGGTCCCTGCCCGGACAGAAGCCGAGCTTCTAACCTACCGGCTAACGCCGCTAACCAAAGTCCTTGATTTCAGTACCTACCTCATCGCCAACAAATACAGCTGGGAGACAAAGGACATGGGAAGCATGCTGGCTGCCATCTACGACAGCCTGGCGGTCAGCGAGCAGCCTCCTCCAGTTGACGCTGTAAGCACCCCGGAAATAACCGGGCAATACGCAATTAAAGAAACGGACGAGAATACAGTGCGCCTTGCCCTACCTGATGGGCATCAACAACTGCCCACCCGGCAACTGCTAGACAGGGCCGGCGTTGAGGTCAACGACTACCCGTCAGCCGGTGACAACCGCCGGCCGGCCTGCAACCTGGCTAATACCACTATTAAGGTGATTAGACCCCAGGACATGCCGCTTCAGGTAGCCAACGGAAACTTTGACCTGGCCATCACCGGCAGGGACTGGTTGATGGAGCACCTCTTTCGGTTTCCGTCCAGCCCGGTGAGAGAGCTTCTAGACCTCAGGCTGGGCAAGGTAAGGATAGTAGCCGTGGTAAGTCAGGATTTAGCGGTTAGCGATGTCCAGAATCTAAGGCAGGTCATCGCTGAAAGCTCGGTGCCGCTCAGAGTGGCTTCAGAGTATGTCAACATCGCCGATAAGTACGCCCGCGATAATCACCTCGGAGCCTACCGGGTGGTCCCCACCTGGGGGGCCAGCGAGGCTTTTCTGCCCGAAGACGCCGACCTGCTAATTGAGAACACCCAGACAGGGCGAACGCTGGCCCGGCACAACCTTAAGATTATTGATACCCTCTTTGAGTCTTCAGCCTGCCTCATTGGCAACACCGGCGAGGCAACAAGTCCATCTCGGAGAGAACGAATTGACTCAATTACGCAGATGCTGCGTAATGCAGTGAGGAATACTTAAAATGAAAATTATCGAGGGTTTTGCGGCCGCAAAATCGATACTGTCACGGCGGACCCCGGCTGAGTTTTACTCGGTTTCCCCGGCGCTGCGGCAGAGTCTAAAAGAGACGTTCGGCACCGAAATCGAGCTGGAGCAGGCTGTCCGACAAATCATTGACGGGGTGCGAAACAGGGGCGATGCCGCCCTCCTCGACTACACTCTCAAGATTGACGGGGTTAAGCTCGCCTCACTGGAAGTGGACAAAGACCAGGTATCCAGCGCCTACCACGAGATAGACCGGGAACTGGTATCCGCCCTCGAACTGGCAGCGGAGCGAATACGCCACTTCCACCAGGAGCAAAAGAATAGCATTTTGAAGGGGGCAGGTGACCTGGAGGCAAGTCAGCTAATACGCCCCCTGGAGCGCGCCGGCATCTACGCCCCCGGCGGCACCGCCAGCTATCCATCAACCGTACTGATGACGGTCATCCCGGCCAGGGTGGCCGGGGTGGGGGAAGTTATCCTGACGACGCCGCCCGGAGCAAACGGGGCAGTCCCCCCGGCCACACTGGTGGCGGCTGATATTGCCGGCGTCGACCGTATCTTCGCCATCGGGGGCGCCCAGGCAATCGCCGCCCTTGCCTTCGGCACCGAGTCCGTCCCCCAGGTAGATAAAATCTGCGGGCCGGGTAATATCTTCGTCGTCTGGGCCAAGAAACTGGTATACGGGGTAGTCGATATCGACGGGCTCCAGGGGCCAAGCGAGATATTAATTATCGCCGACAGGACAGCCAGCCCTGAATACTGCGCCGCCGACCTCCTGGCCCAGGCCGAACACGACCCCCTGGCTTCAGCCATCCTGGTAACTACCTCACCACGGCTGGCGGCCGAAGTTAACCGTGAGGTAGAGCGGCAACTGAAGGGCCTGGAGCGTCAGGCCATCGCCGCCCAGGCCCTGGAAAACAGGGGGATAATTGCCATCGTCAGTAACATGGATGAGGCTATCGAGCTGGCTAACCTTTATGCCCCCGAACACCTCTCCCTGATGGTAGAAAAACCAACCGCCTCCGTTCCCAGGATAACCAACGCCGGGTGTATATTTACCGGTGAGGACTCAACCGTCGTCCTGGGCGACTACGTGGCAGGACCGAGCCATGCCCTGCCTACGGGAGGTACTGCCCGGTTCGGCTCACCACTCAATATATGTGATTTTATCAAGTTTATAAATGTGGTCAGCATAGACAGGACCGGCCTGAAACAACTGGGCCCGGCCGCATTAACCATCGCCCGGGCCGAGGGACTCGAGGCTCATGCCCGGGCCGTGGAAAGACGGCTGAAAGCAGAGTAAACAGGCCTGAAGTGACCGCCGCAGCGCTTGACAACCATGGGCATCTCATCTAGACTGATTGTGAATCCCCCGCCAGCTCAATATGTCTTCTGCCAGCAAAGGAGGATTAGCTGTGGTTAAGTTTCATTTCATCCCCCGCGAGGAGAAGTTTTTTGACCTGTTCGAAGACAGCACCCGGAATATGGTAGCAGCATCCCGTGAGCTGAAGGAGATGGTCGATACCTGGGAAAATGTTGAGGAGAGGGTAGCTAAAATAACCGAGCTGGAGCATAGGGGAGATGAAATCACCCACCAGATTATGGCACAACTGCACCGCACCTTCATCACCCCCTTCGACAGGGAAGATATCGCTCTACTGGCTCACTCACTGGACGACGTAACCGATTTTATCCATGCGACAGCCGACGCCATACTGATATATAAGATAGAGCGGCCCACCTCCCGGGCAAAGGAGCTGGCCGATGTTATCCATCAGGCGGTAACCGAGGTAGAAAGGGTAATCCCCCAGCTAAGGGGCCACCTTGAATTAAGCCAGATTCTCAAGCGGTGCGTCGAGATTAACCGGCTGGAGAACGCAGCTGACAGGATATTCCGCTCCGCAGTGGCCGAGCTTTTCGACGACTCAAAGGATGCGGCCTATCTTATCAAATGGCGCGAGATTTACGAGCAGATGGAGAGCGCCACCGATAGGTGCGAGGACGTGGCTAACGTCCTCGAAGGGGTAGCCCTAAAGCATGCCTGACCCTTCGCTCTTGATTCTTGGCTTCATTATCATCCTGGCTATTGGTTTTGGCATAACCAACGGTTTTAACGATGCCGCTAATGCTATTGCCACTACGATTGGCACCCGGGTCCTTTCTCCCCGAAATGCCTTAATCCTGGCCGCCTTTTTCAATCTGGCTGGTGCCGCTACCGGTACCGCCGTCGCTATGACCATCGGCAAAGGGATTCTAGCCCCGGAAGTCACCTCAGAGTTCGGCTACGTGCCAGTGATTGCCGCCCTGGCCTCGGTCATCATCTGGACCACCCTGGCTACTTACTATGGTCTGCCGGTGAGTTTAAGTCATGGCTTTATTGCCGCGCTGGCAGCCGCCGGGGTAGCCCTGGCAGGTAGTGAAGCCATAATATGGGGATGGAGTTCCCGTCTGTCACAGACCCTATCGGCAGTAGCGACAGCTCCTCTCCTCGGCTTTATAGGCGGTTTTGCGGTGATGATTATTCTTCTCTGGATATTCCGGCGCACCGCTCCCAGTAGAATACGGGGTATTTTTAGCAACCTGCAAATCCTGTCTACCGCCTTTATAGCTTACAGCCATGGCAAAAATGATGGCCAGATGCCCATTGGTGTCATCACCATGGCACTGGTAATTTATAGCGGTCAAACCGGCCTGTGGGACAATATCCCGTGGTGGGTAATCATCCTCTCCGCCCTATCCATCAGCACGGGGACAGCGGTGGGTGGCTGGCGGGTCATCAGAACACTGGGGCTGAGGGTCACCACCCTGAGACCGATTCACGGCTTTGCCGCTCAAGCATCAGCAGCCACCGTTATTGAGGTAGCCTCCCTTTTTGGTATCCCGGTAAGCACCACCCATTGCATAAGCACCGCCATCATGGGGGTGGGAGCAACACGGCGGCTTTCGGCAGTGCGGTGGGGGGTGGCAGGCAACATCATCGCCGCCTGGATAATAACCTTCCCTGTCTGTGCCGGGCTCGGATACCTGTTTGCCTGGTTACTGCAGATGGTGTTTTAGCCTATAGAGAAACCCGCCTCGCCGCCACCCGGCATTTCTCAGCGGTAACAATCGCCTTAATATCGGCCACCGCCCGCCTAATTCCACCCTGCTCATTTATCACAACGTAGTCAAACAGGGATAACTTTTTTGTCTCTTCTTCGGCAGTCCTCAGGCGTAAATCCAGGTCAAAAGGTGATTCAGTATGGCGCTGCTTGAGCCTGGCTACAAGCTCCTCTATCGATGCCGGCATGAGAAAAATGGATACCGCCTGCGGCAGGATTTTCTTGATGGTAGCGGCTCCCTGAATATCAACCTTCACCACTACATCTCTTCCCTTAGCGAGTGCCTGCTTCAGCGGCCCCCGGGGTACGCCATACCAGTTGCCATAGACATTTGCCCACTCCAGCAACTCTTCATGCTCAATCATCTCCTGGAAGCTCTCTGCCGAAGTGAAGTGGTAGTCTATATCACCCTTCTCACCCGCTCGCCTGGGTCGTGTGGTTACAGTGGTGATATATTCAAAAGGATAGCCCAGTTCCCTCATCAGTCCCAGAACAGCATCCTTACCAGCCCCCGACGGGCCGGAAAGGACTACCAGCAGCGGTTGTGTCACTCGGTCGAACCGGGCTTTATCCTGATAGCTCGTCCCTTTCATCACTTTGTTCCGGCCTTAACAGCGACCCTCCCCGACTGGCCTGCAGCCTGCCGGCAATAGTCTCCGGAGCCAGGGCTGCCAGAATAACATGCCCGCCTTCGGTAAAGATAACCGCCTTGGTCCTCCTGCCATTGGTCATATCTATCAGCAGGCCTTTGCTTCTTCCTTCCTGGATGGTACGCCTCGTAGGGGCTGAATTTGGTGAAGCGATGGCAATAATCCTGTTCATGGCTACTATGTTACCAAACCCGATGTGAACTAATTCTACGACCATTATTCTCACCCTGAATGCTCAATTTCAATTATTAAACACCAGACCGGACCCTCTTTAAGCCTTACGGCTGACTGCCCGCTATCTGATGTAAGAACTAATCAAATTGCTGCAAAGTCCCCTCTATCGACCAATCAATTCTTCTCACCCCCTTTGAAAGCTTTCGCCCCAGGATGCCCATTATCTTATACCCTTGGTAGCAATTAGGCAATAGGGTTATGGCCCAAAAACCCGGCGGCTTGAATTATACACTACTTGGTGGTAAATTATAACTTCGGGTTAAATGTTGCGTATTAGCAACCACCCCGGTTTCGCCTTCATAATTGCAGACGGCCAGTCAAGGTAGTGCTTTGCTCGAGGCGATATAGCGTGCTTTCCCCTCATACCACACTTATTAAATAGAGAATAACTTGAGGCTACCCGGTGTTGCCTTAACCAGAGCAAGAAGTGCTGGAGGTGAGAAATAAGTGCATAAGATACTGCTGCGACAGGACCTGGTGCCCGACATCCATCTATTCAAGGTCGAGGCGCCGGCTGTAGCCAGAAAGGCCCAGCCGGGGCAATTTATCGTCATCAAAATCGATGAAAAGGGCGAGCGTATTCCACTGACCGTCGCTGACTGGGACGAGCAGGAGGGCAGCATTACCATCATCTTTATGGAAGTAGGAGCAACAACCCGCCGCCTCGCCCAGCTCAAGGGTGGTGACTTTGTCGAGAACTTTGTCGGACCGCTGGGTGTACCCACCCACATCGATAAATTCGGCACGGTGGTCTGCGTCGCCGGAGGGTTTGCCGTCGCCCCTATAAAACCCATCGCCCGGGCTCTCAAACAGGCGGGGAACAGGGTTATTTCAATTATGGGAGCACGGAACAAAAACCTGCTCTTCTGGGAGGACGAGCTGCGCAGTGCCTCCGACCAGCTAATAGTTACCACTGATGACGGCTCTTATGCCCGCAAAGGGCTGGTAACCGAGCCGCTGCAGGAGCTACTCGAGAGTGAGAAAATTGACCGCGTCATTGCCATCGGTCCGAGTATTATGATGAAATTCTGTGCCAAAACCACCGAGCCCTTCGGGGTCAAGACCTTTGTCAGCCTGAACCCGATAATGGTTGATGGCACCGGTATGTGTGGCTGCTGCCGGGTATCTGTCGGGGGTGAAACCAAGTTCGCCTGTGTAGATGGCCCTGATTTTGACGGCCACCAGGTGGACTGGGACTTACTCATGGCCCGGCAGCGTATTTATCTCAAGGAAGAGAAATGCGCTCTCAAGCAGTGGCAGGCTCAGGCCGGGCATCATTCTTAAATGGATTGCAGGGGGTAAGTATATATGGCAAAGTTGAATCTGAACCGGGAGCCGATGCCAAGGCAGGACCCCGAAGTACGGGGGAGAAACTTTAATGAGGTCGCTCTAGGTTACAGCACTGAGCAGGCTAAGGCTGAGGCAAGCCGCTGTATCCAGTGCCCCAAGCGCCCCTGTATTGAAGGCTGCCCGGTAGGGGTAGACATCCCCGGCTTTATCAAGGCTCTCCAGGACGGCAATATGCCGGAAGCAGTAAAAATACTCAAAAGCAAAAATAGCCTGCCTGGTATCTGCGGGCGGGTCTGTCCGCAGGAAATGCAGTGTGAAGCTAAATGCACCCTGGCCAAGAAGGGGGCACCCATCGCTATTGGCCGCCTGGAGCGCTTCGTGGCTGACTGGGAACGAACCAACCAGGAGGCCCTGAACGCCCCGGCACCACCACCCCAATCGACAGGAAAGCAGGTGGCCGTGGTCGGCTCAGGGCCAGCTGGCTTGACCGTGGCCGCTGATCTGGCCAAACTGGGACACAGGGTTACTATCTTCGAAGCCCTCCACGTGGCTGGAGGAGTGCTAATGTACGGCATCCCTGAATTCAGGCTGCCCAAAGGGATTGTCCAGAACGAGGTTAGCTATGTTACCTCTTTAGGGGTAGAGCTTAAATTAGACTCGGTAATCGGTAAGATCAGTACCGTGGACGAACTGCTTGATAGCGATTACCAGGCTGTTTTCCTGGGCACCGGCGCCGGACTACCCATGTTTTTAAATATTCCCGGGGAGAACCTCAATGGCATCTATTCGGCAAACGAGTTCCTGACCCGGGTCAATCTGATGAAGGGATACCGCTTTCCTGAATACGATACCCCGGTGAAGGTCGGACGGAAGGTAGCGGTAGTCGGCGGTGGCAACGTGGCGATGGACTCGGCCCGCTGTGCCCTCAGGCTCGGCGCCGATGATGTCTATATCGTCTACCGGCGCTCCGAGGCAGAAATGCCGGCCCGCCGGGAAGAGGTTGAAAACGCCCAGGAAGAGGGCATCCAATTCAAACTGCTGACCAACCCCAAGAGACTCCTGGGCGATGAGGAGAACTGGGTAACCGGAATCGAATGCTACAAGATGGAACTGGGCGAACCCGATGCCAGTGGCCGGCGCCGCCCCGTTACCATTCCAGGAAGCGAGTTTATTATCGATGTCGATGTGGCAATAATAGCCCTGGGCACAACCCCGAATCCCCTTATCGCCTCCACCACTAAAGGGCTGGAAACAACAGGGCGGGGCACAGTGGTAGCTGACGCAGAGACAGGTAAAACAGTAAAACCCGGCGTCTGGGCGGGGGGAGATATAGTTACCGGGTCAGCTACCGTGATTAGTGCCATGGGAGCCGGCAAACAAGCCGCCGCCGCCATCGACGAGTATCTGAAAGAATCATAGTTTTCGCTGTCCTTTAAGTAATCAGACAAGGCATGACCACAGCCTTCCCTTCTCAAGCCAGCACAGCGTGTTGACAGGCAACCGGTAGAGGCGTAAAATTTGCCAATTGTGGGCTGTGCATAGAGAGCCAGCCCAAGCACAAAATATGCAAAGTAACTGGCAACCCAAACCCGGTGACGTAATCGTTCGCCCCCGCCGAATCAAGCGCTTCCGCCTGAGGCGGGTATTAGGTGTTCCCGCCCTCTTCAGTGCCGGCTATGGAGACGTTGGCTCCTCTATCTATTATGCATTAGGTATCGTTGCTATAGTAGCCCTGGGTGCCACCCCTATTTGTCTAGCTATAGCTGGACTTATCTACATCTGCAACGCCCTTACCTACGCCGAGGGCGGGGCAATGATACCTGAGGCCGGTGGCTCAGCCAGCTTTGCCCGGCACGGCTTCAATGATGCCATTGGTTTTACCGCCGGCTGGGCATTAATGCTAAGTTACATCGTTACTATGGCCATTTCGGCTTATACCATCCCCCCTTATCTAAGCTACTTCTGGGCAGCACTGAAAGACCCAGTAATTAGCACCACGGTATCTATGGGAATCATCCTCTTCCTGATGCTCATAAATGTTATCGGTGTAAGGGAATCATCAAGGGTAAATATATGCTTCATCGTTATGGATATAGCTACCCAACTTACACTGGTAGTTCTGGGAGTCGTGCTGATATTATGCGTAAACCCAGGGGTCCTGTTTCAACATATGTTCGGCGCCGGCAACTGGCCGTCTACACAAAACTTGGTTCTTGGCATTGCTATCGCCGCCCTGTGCTTCACCGGGGTAGAAACTGTGTCTCAATTGGCTGAGGAGACACGCCAGCCAGCAAAGAAAATACCCCAGGCATATGTCCTGATGATAGTAGCTGTTCTCATTCTATTTGCTGGCATCTCAATAGTAGCCCTGTCGGCGATGACACCCCAAGTCCTGGGGGACCCGGTGAACGGATGGGCAAGAGACCCGGTAGCCGGCATAGCGGCTAATCTGCCTTCAGCAACACTGCGCTCTATATTCGCTCCACTAGTTGCTGTGCTGGCGGCCAGCATTTTGCTTACCGCTAGCAACGCCGGGCTGATGGGTATCTCACGGCTTGCTTTCAACCTGTCTTCACACCACCAGTTGCCAGCAATTTTAGGTCGCGTCCATCACCGTTTCCGAACGCCCTATATCGCCATAATCTTATTTTGCCTGGTAGCCCTTCTGGTGTTAATTCCTGGATTCTTCAGCCCTCGCTTTTTCGCCGATTTGGGGGCCTTATATGTCTTCGGCTCCCTGCTCTGCTTTGCTCTAGCCCATGCCGCCATTCTCAGTCTGAGAGCCAAGAAACCAGAGTTGCCCCGACCTTTCAAACTCGACTGGAATATCAAGGTCAAGGGACGAGAGCTGCCGTTGACCGCTATCCTTGGACTGGCTGCCACTTCCACAATATGGATAGTAGTGGTGATTACCCAACCCTACAGCCGCTGGGTAGGAATTACCTGGATGGTTACCGGCTGGATTATCTACTATCTCTACCGGCGGAAAGAACATCTCCCCCTGACCCATATACCCAGAAAACCGGGGGAGGTACGCCAGTAATAAGCCGTAAGGTAATATTGAGGAAAAGATTGTAGATTCTTGATAAGAAAGTTATAATGTCACTAATAATAAATGGAAATGAGAAATAGTGCAGTTTAACAAGATCCTGGTGCCGGTGAGTGGTACCCAGGCTGATGAAGAAACGGTCAAACTAGCCTGCCAGATGGCCAGGAAGAGCAAGGGCAAAATCCTGGCAGCTTATGTCGTTACAGTAAAGCGCTCCCTGCCCCTGGACGCTGAGATTGAATCCGAATCCAGAAAAGCCGAGGGTATCCTGGACCACGTGGAGCGCATCGCTGAGGAAGAGGACTATGAGGTTGAGACCGACCTGCTTCAAGCCCGCGATAGCGCACCCGCCATCGTTGATGAAGCGGTAGAGAGGGAGGTCGACCTGATCTTAATCGGCATCACCTACAAGCGGCGCTTCGGTCAGTTCAGCCTGGGCAACATCGTCCCCTATGTGCTGAAGAACGCTCCGTGCCGCGTTATACTATATCATCAATATGCTCCATAAGTAAGAGAGACTACCTATGAAAGTAATAATTATGGGCTGTGGACGAGTCGGTGCCCGGCTGGCGGGACTACTCGATATTGAGGGACACCAGGTTACCATTCTGGACACCAACTCCTACAGCTTCCGTAGACTGCCCCCTGAATTCAACGGCACCGCCCTCCTTGGTAATGGCACCGATGAGGAGGCACTCAGAAAGGCAGGCATTGAGGAAGCCGATGCCTTCATTGCCGTAACCCAGGGAGATAACCGCAACGTCATGGCGGCCCAGATTGCCATGCATATCTTCAACGTGCCCCGGGTAATCTCCCGGATTTATGACCCCCTGCGCCGCCAGCTATACAACTCACTGGGTATCGAAGCCATCAGCCCGACCATAATATTCGCCCAGATGATAAAGGAGAGACTGGAGAAGTAAGATGTACATCATCATTATCGGCGGCGGCGAGGTAGGCTATCATCTGGCTAAGGCACTGCTGGATGAAGGGCACGAAATCCTGGTAATAGAAAAAGACGCCGATAAGGTGGAACTCATCTGCAGCGAACTGGGCAGTGTCTGCGTCCGGGGTGACGGCTGCGAGACAACCACCCTGGATGAAGCCGGCACCAGCCGGGCCGATATGCTCATCGCCGTAACCGGCGATGATGAGGATAACCTGGTTGCCTGCCAGGTAGCCAAACACAAGTTTAATGTACCCCGTACTATCGCCCGTATCAGTAACCCCAAGAACGAAGCCATCTTCAAGAAGCTGGGCATCGATGCCACCGTAAGTAGCACCAATGTCATTCTGGAGTACATAGAACAAGAGGTGCCAACACACCCCTTAACACACCTGCTCGAAATCAGAGACGAGGGACTGGAGATTGTAGAGGTGAAAATTCCACCTGAATCAGCGGCGGTGGGTAAAGCAATTAAAGAGCTTCCCCTACCACCGGAGAGTGTGCTATCCCTGCTTATCCGTAAGCAGGAAAAACCACGCATTCCCACCGGTAACACTGTCCTTCAGGCGGAAGACCAGATAATAGCGGTCACCCCGCCTGAGTCGGAGCAGGCACTGCGTGCGGCGCTGAGAGGCTCCTGAAAAAGAAGCGGCCCGGAATGGGGGAGATAGCCCGGCAAATATCAGGCAGGGAAAGGTGGTTAAACAGGTGAAGATTACCCTGAGGTCAACGTTTAATCTGACAGGGACGGAGTTGGAGACGGCAAGCATTACAATACGCGCTCTGCTGGATGAGTTGTCAAATGACAATAAGCTGACGGAAATAGAGTTTTTCGATCGCGAAAGTGGAGAGCCATATCCTGATTGTGAAGTCCTTGTTAACGGACAACCGCACCGGCTTCTTCCTCACGGTCTGGGTACCAAGTTAGAGGATGGTGACGAGGTAGAGATTATCCTTCTTACGTTGACGGGGGGATAGGGTTTTCGTATCTTAAGAGGGGTGATCGATAGGTATGCTTACCGGGGATGAGCTGGAAAGATATGACAGGCAGATAATAGTCAGGGGATTTGGAAAGGAAGGGCAAGAAAGGCTGAAACGGACAAAGGTCTTTATTGCTGGTGCTGGGGGACTTGGCTCTCCGATAGCCACATACTTGGCGGCGGCCGGGGTGGGGGTGATACGGTTAGTCGACCATGATAGGGTAGAGCTTAGTAACCTGAACAGACAGGTTTTGCACTGGGATGATGACATAGGCAGGAGCAAGGTTGATTCGGCTACCGAGAAGCTCAAGAAGCTAAATCCAGAAGTGAAAGTAGAAGCTATCGGGGAAATGATAACCGAAGCTAATGTCTCTCGGCTTGCGGCTGGGTTTGATTTAATAGTTGATGCCATGGATAACCTGCCAACCAGATATTTACTAAACAGGACTGCCCTGGAGATGGATATTCCCTTTTTCCACGGGGCGGTGTACGGCTTCGAGGGAAGGGTAATGACTGTTATCCCCGGCGAGACAGCCTGTCTGGGATGTGTGTATCGTGGCGCCATTCCCGAGGAGAAATTCCCGGTGGTCGGGGCTACACCTGCGGTTATCGGCTGTATCCAGGCAACGGAGGTAATAAAGTACATCGTGGGAATTGGTCAGCTACTGACCAACAGGCTGCTGGTCTACGATGGGCTGAATATGAAATTCACCGAGTTCAGGGTCAAGAAGGACCCGAATTGTGAGCACTGTGGCAAGGTAGTAAGGGGTAAGGGGTAAGGGGTGAGTGTAAGAGTAAACATTCACCCCAATTTGTACCAGTTTACTAATGACCAAGCAAGAGTTGAGGTTAGTGGTAATACAGTTGGTCAATGCCTCGATGACCTGGTGAGGCAATTTCCCGAGATTAGGAAGGGACTATTTGGTAAAGATGGTAAGCTACTCAACTACGTTGATATCTATGTCAATCTGGAGAGCTCCTACCCGGAGGAGCTCTCCAAGCCGGTTAGGGAGGGAGACGAACTTCATATAACCCTTCTAATTGGCGGAGGGTGATAGGAACTCCATTCTCGTTCCAGCCGTGACGCTGATAGTACTCCTCAATCATCTTCTTGAACTTTTCTCTGTCTATCGCCCCCCCCGAACCGCGGTCACCCCACCTACAGTCGGAGCAGGCACTGCGTGCGGCGCTGAGAGGCTCCTGAAAAAGAAGCGGCCCGGCACGTTTGACAGAGACTCCCCTATTACCTTATCATATAGCGTGAATTTACCAAATTACTGGCTTAGCTGTTACTTTGGAAGAAGGAGGAATTATTGTGAAAGAAACGGCCCCCTCCACCATGGAAAGCCTGATTCAAGGCAGAACGCTAGGGAAGTTCAGGTGTGTCAACTGCTTCGAGCGAATTACCGCCCCCCATGGAAGTAAGACCATCAAATGCCCTAAGTGCGGTTTTGAGTGGCGCGTATCCTGGATAGACCCCGAGTTCCCCCGCATAATGGGACCGGTCTGGGAAGTAAACCGGCGGTTAGCGGCTGAAGAAATAAGTAAAAGGGGAAAGGGGGTAAAGTAGATATGGCTCTGAATAGAAAGGTAGCCTATATAGACCTAACTACCGGTAAAATCGAAACCAGGCCTATCCCTGTCAGCATTCGCAAGAAGTTCATCGGGGGCAGGGGGCTTGATTCATACCTGGTATACAACCACGCCAAGCCCAACTGTGACCCCCTGGGACCGGATAATGTCTGCGTCATCAGCGCCGGCCTCCTGGTGGGGACCCTCGCCTCAGCTACCGCCAGGACTCATGTCGCCGGCAAGTCACCGCTTACAGGCTTCTTCGGCAGTTGCAATATGGGAGGCTTCTTCGCCCCCGAGATGGCATGGGCCGGCTTCCACCACCTGGTACTCAAGGGTAAGGCGGAAAAACCGGTCTATCTCTGGGTCCATGATGGTGAAATCGAAATAAGAGACGCCGGAAATATCTGGGGCAAGACAGTCCCCGAAGCCCAGCAGGCTATTCGGGAAGAGCTGGGCGATGAAGATATTAAGGTGCTGACCATCGGCCCGGCCGGTGAGAACCTGGTACGGTTCGCCAATGTTATGACCGGGGTCAAGAATGCCGGAGGCAGGTCAGGGATGGGAGCCCTGCTCGGCTCCAAGAACGTGAAGGCCGTGGCCGCCCGGGGCACGATGGACATCAAGATAGCCCACCCTGAGGAAGCCCTGGACTACAACAAGAAATTTATCGACCAGGTAACCTCAGCCAAGGTATCTCAGACGCAGGGCAGGTTGGGCACCCCGTTTATCTGGGGTTCAACCAACTCCTGGGGCGGCATCAGGACCAATAACTTTCAGTACAACCAGCTGGAGAATGCCGATGATGTGGAGGCAGAATCCATTGACAAAGAGGTTTTCGGCTATGCCGGCTGTTTCGCCTGCCAGGTCCATTGCCGGGGCAGATATATTATCCCCACCGGCCCCTACAAAGGGGTCTACGATGAGGGGCCGGAATACACCGCCCAGGGTGCCTTCGCCGGCGAGCCCGGGTGCACCTCCAAGGAGACCGTGCTGGTAGGTAATCATCTCTCCAACATCTACGGTATGGACCTCCTCGAGGTAGGCAGCCTGACCTCCTGGGCGATGGAGCTCTATGAGAAGGGCATCCTCACCGACGAGGATACCGACGGTCTGGACCTCAGCTTCGGCAACGATGAGGCGGTTATTGAGATGTGCCACCGCATCGCCTACCGGAAGAACATTGGGGACATCCTGGCCGAGGGAGGCTTAAGAGCCGCCAAAAAGATAGGTAAGGACTCAATCAAATACCTCATCCACGTAAAAGGAATGAGTAACCTCCACTCCGACGAGAGGGCAACCCCGGCGCTGGCGCTGGGTATCGCCACCGGCTCCAGGGGCTCCGACCACCTGAGAAGCCGCCCGGCGATTGACCTCTATCACCTGCCCGAACCGGTACTGAGAAAAATATACTCTCAGCCTGTCCCCTACGATGGCCCCTTAACCTCGGATTACAAGGACTATGAAGGTAAGCCATGGCAGGTCTTCTGGCATGAAACGACCTACGACGCGGTGGACTGTCTTGGTATCTGTAAGTATCACACCACCTTCCTGGGAGCAACCCTGCCCAACTTTGAGGAGTGGTCTAAAGTAATCTACTACAATACGGGGCTTGAGATGTCGCCCCTTGATATCTGGACGGTGGGAGAGCGGTGCTACAATATAGAGCGGTTATTCAACATCAGGGAAGGATTGACCAGAAAGGATGACTGGCTGGTTGACCGCTACTTTGATGAGCCAACTACCCGCGGCGTGCCCGCAGTCCAGGGCAGGAGTATAGACAGAGAAAAGTTCAAGAAGATGATTGACGAGTACTATCAGCACCACGGCTGGGACGAGAATGGGGTTCCTACCCCTGAGACCTTAAGCCGGCTGGGCCTGGATAAAGAGCCGTCACACATGCTCTAGAAGCGGCAACATTTTATTGGGAGGACTGTTTTATGGCTAAAGTTTTAATGGTAGACTACGAAAAGTGCACCGGCTGCCGGATGTGTGAGCTGGTATGCTCCGTTAAACACGAAGGGGTGAGTAACCCTGCCCGCAGCCGTATAAAAATAGTCAAGTGGGAGTGGGAAGGACGCTACATTCCCATGGCCTGTCAGCAATGCCAGTCAGCCCCTTGCATGGCGGTATGCCCGGTAAAGGCTATCTCCCGTGATGAGGAGCTAAACCGGGTGGTCGTCGATTATGACATGTGTATTGGCTGCCGGATGTGTGTCGCTGCCTGTCCCTTCGGGGCAGTAAAATTCGACACCCTCGCCAGCAAGGTGATCAAGTGTGATTTCTGCGATGGCGACCCCCAGTGTGTCAGGTTCTGCGATACCAAAGCAATACAGTATGTCGACGCCAGTAAAATTAATATAGAGAAACAGAGAGCGGCCGCCGAAAAATTCCTGGGTATAATGCAGGAAATTACGGCGACGCTGGCCAAAGTATAGCCACTTAAACTTTCGTCAAGACAAAGGCGGGAACCATTGGGGTGTCTTCGAGTAAGATGCCCCAATGATTAATGGGGAGATGAGCAAAGATTTACCCATCTGGATAATGGAACCGGAGCTAACCGAAAAGCGGTACCTGGCGGCCCGAAAGCTACTTGAAGGAGGCCAGAAGAAAGCCCATATTCCCCAGACCCTGAGCCTTGATGATATCAAGCAGCAGTTAAAGGGGATTCGTGAAGATGCCTTAAGCCAGATAGACCACCTCACCCGGGAGCTTAAAGCCAATCTCAACCGGAAATACCCCGGGGTCAAGGTAACTCAGGCCAAAGACGAGGCAGAGGCAGTAGACTACATCACCCGGATTTCTGATGGGACCAGGACTATATCCATCAACAACTCAAGCGTAGTTTCCCAGGAACTCAAGCCGGGACTGCTCGCCAGCGGCTTCAACGTCATCAACTCCTACCTTGACGAGTTCGAAGTTAAGGAGAGAAAAATCCTCGACTACTGGGACCTCCCCCGCCTTGAGGACAAAAACCTCAGCGGGACCTTCGATGTCTCCATAAAAATGGCGGGCATTGACCAGCCCCACCCCACCGACGGCAAACCCAGAAAGTACCTGGCCGTCCTTGGCGCCAACGCCATATCGGCTGAGGACACCACCGCCTTCTTCCTGGAGCACTTCTCCAATATCCACAAAGACCTGAAAGAGGCGGAAAAAGTGGTGATTGTTATCGGGCTGGACAAGATAGTCAAGCATAGGCAGGATGCCGCTTTTCAGACCAAATGTATGGGTATATTCGGCATGGAAAGCATTCTGCTCGGTATCCAGCCAAAAGCGGGAGGGGGAACAGCTATCGCCGGGCTATCACTACCACCCGCTGACAAGGAACGGGAACTGCACCTTGTTATTCTGGACAACGGGAGAAGCAAGCTGCTGGAAGGTAAATTCAGGGAGCTGTTCCTGTGCATCGGCTGCCGGGCATGCAACAAGCACTGCCCCATCAGGCACTCCTTCACCAATGTCGACTACGTCTGGACACCGCGAAACTACCTGAACCAGTTCCTGTATGGAGGAGAAAAGTCCATCGACATCTGCCTGCACTGTGAAGCCTGCCGCCTGGAATGCCCGCTTCAGATTGACCTTCCGGGTCTAATGTGGGAGGCAAAGATAGACTACATCTCAAAGCATGGCCGCTCATTCCACCACATGATACTGGGCATGCCCGAGTTGCTCGCCAAACTGGGCACCACCTTTGCCCCCCTGGCCAACCGGATGATGGACATCGGACTGGTAAGAATCCCGATGGAAATCATAACCGGAGTAGACAGAAAAACCAGGCTGCCCGTATTTCACTTCAATACCTTCCGAAAATGGTTTAAACAACATGCCTGATAATAATTTAATCGCCAATAAAAAGGTAGCCTACTATGCCGGCTGCTTCGCCAACTACTACTATCCCGAAGTGGGACAGGCAATGGTCGAGGTCCTCCAGAAAAACGGGGTAGAGGTAATCGTGCCTGACCAGGTATGCTGTGCCCTGCCCATGATAGCCAAGGGTAATACCCGGGCGGCATACAAGAATATGAAACACAATGTGAAGATGTTCAGCGAGGCAGTAGCCAGCGGCTACGCCCTGATAACTACCTGCTCCAGCTGCGGGTTAATGATAAGGCGGGACTACCCCCGGCTGCTGGGCAGCGAAGAGGCAAAACAGGTATCGGAGAACCTGTATCACTTCAGTGAATACCTCCTGAAGCTGGATGAGATAGGCGAGCTGGATACTGACTTCCAATCCATCCCCCAGACCATTTTCTACCACACCCCGTGTCACTTAAGAGCCCAGGAAATTGACAGCCCGACGGTCAAGCTGCTGGGGTTAATCCCGGATATTACTATCAGGCATATTAGCGAGGAATGCTGCGGGATGGGCGGCGCCTACGGTTACGAAAAGATAAACTACGAGCTTTCCAAAGATATCGCCGGGAAGCTGTACGCCGAGATAAGGGAAAACCCCACCGACCGGATAGTAACCGATTGTGGCGGCTGCAAACTACAGATTGAGGCCGGCACCGGGACAATAGTGGAGCATCCCATTATCCTGATTCAAGAAGCCTACAACCTGTAGTACCGGACATTCTATGACGACGGACAGGGCTAAGAAATACCAGGTACCGGTTATCATTCTGCTGGTAGCTATTATCGTCACCGGTAGTATCGTAGCCTGGACAAGATACCGCCCAGGCCGCCCCGTAGAGATTTCGATACCCCCGCCGCAGGCATTGGATGGCGAGATTTACATTGGCGGCGCCGTCAATAACCCCGGCTACTACCCCCTGTCCGCCGCCGACAGCATTGAATTGCTCATCCGGGCAGCCGGTGGTACCACCGCTAACGCCGACCCCAATCAATTCAAACTACTTGTCCCCGAAAGGGGAACCCAGCAAGAACCCCAAAAAGTAGACCTTAACCGGGCAGAAGCCTGGCTGCTGGAGACCCTGCCCGGAATCGGTGAGACCCGGGCCCAAGCCATCATAGACTATCGTACTCGCGAGGGACCATTCCGTAATATAAATGAGCTAACCAGGGTAGAAGGTATCGGAGCTACTACCTACGAGCAGATTAAACACCTGATTACGGTAGCTGACTGATATCCAGGAATGGAGGCTGGTGCCGCTTATCTATCTGAGTTGCGCCTGGGTGGCAGGTATCCTCGCTGGAGCTATCCTCTTCGAGTCAGGCCTCAGCCTGCCCTTTGTCCTCACCCTCGCCGGTCTCGTCCCCCTCCCGCTACTCTTCCTCGGCAAACACCGGAGGCCAGTAATCTTAACCAGCCTGTGCCTGACCGCTCTCTTCGGCGGCGCCACCTGCTTCCAGGCAAGCCAGCCAGCCAATAATGAGCCGCATCTTCAGTTCTACAACGACCAACCGGTAATAGTCAGGGGAATGATAAGCACCGACCCCGAGGTCAGTGATAAATCTGCCCACCTCCACCTGGCAGCAACCGGGGTAAAAGTAGACGGAGAATGGCGGGCAGTCGAAGGTAATGCCCTGCTCTTTGCGCCCCGGTACGCTGACTATGAGTATGGCGATGTCCTGCTGGTAACCGGGAAACTCCAGACCCCACCCCGGCTCGATGACTTCGACTATCAGGCCTACCTCGAAGGTAAGGGAATCTATTCCACCATGCTCTACCCTGAGATAGAAGTCCTGGAACGGGGACAGGGCAACACCATCCTGGCAGGGGTCTATTCTCTAAGAGACAGCCTCTCACAAACCCTGGCCGAGGTCCTGCCCGAGCCCCAGGCATCACTGGCCCAGGCAATCGTGCTGGGTAAGCGGGACAATATCTCCTCTTCAACCTATGATACCTTCAGCCAGAGCGGGACCGCTCACCTCCTGGCTATCTCCGGACTGCACCTCAGCATCGTGGCCGGCATCCTGTTAAGCCTTGGTATCTGGCTCTTTGGCCGCCGGCGTTACATCTACATCTGGCTGGCGCTGGCCGTAATCTGGCTCTATGTCTTACTTACCGGCATGCACCCGCCGGTAATGAGGGGGGCGATTATGGCCAGCCTCTTTCTCACCGCCGAACTCCTGGGCAGGCAGAGAAGTGCCATTGTCGCCCTTGCCTTCGCGGCGGCGATAATGATTGGCGTAAGCCCCCGAATCCTGTGGACTGCCTCATTCCAGCTGAGCTTTCTGGCCATGGCAGGCTTAATTTTCATTGCCCCACCCCTCATAAATCTGGGAAGAAAAGGGGTCACGGCTACCCTGGGCGAGGAAGGGCCGGCGGCATCTTTAGCCAGGATTACTGCTGACAGCTTCGGGGTAACACTGGCCGCAATCATCGCAGTATGGCCGGTTATTGCCTATTATTTCGGTGTCATCTCGTTTGTCGCTCCACTGGCCACACTCCTTGCCCTGCCCGCACTCCCCGCTATCATCATCACCGGGGCTTTAGCCGGATGCCTGGGGTCCTGTACCCTCCCCCTGGGTTACGGCCTGGGCTGGCTGGCCTGGCCCTTCCTGTCATACATGCTGGTAGTGGTCAGTGCCTGCGCGGCTATCCCCCTCTCCCATGTCCAGGCAGCTTCAATCGACTTTCACCTGGTCTGGACTTACTACGCAGTGCTGGCGCTGGTGCTGTGGGTCAGCAGCCGCCAGAGGGCCAGTGCCCTGACCCGGATAAAGTCCGGCATCAACAAGACCGGCGCTTTCATCTCGAAACTGCCCCCGAAATGGGTCATACCCCCGCTGTTGGTGGTGGCTCTACTAACCTCGGTGGCAGCTATTAGCATGCCCGATGATGGGCTTCATGTCAGCTTTCTCGATGTCGGCCAGGGGGACGCCATCCTGATTCAACAGGGCAGCCAGGATATTCTGGTCGACGGCGGCCCCAGCCCCCACGCAATATGCCTCGAGCTGGGCAAAAGGCTTCCCTTCTGGGACAGGACCATCGAGCTGGTGGTGCTGACCCATCCCAGCGCCGACCATCTCGCCGGCCTGCTGGAGGTTATCAATAGATACGAAGTAAAGCAGGTGCTCTATCCCGACCTGGACTCCGAGTCCGGCATATACCGGGAATGGCTCAGGCTGCTTGCGGAGAAGAATATTAAATACACATTAGCTCAGGCCGGGCAGCAGGTTGACCTGGGGGAAGGAAGAGTAATGAAAGTACTAAACCCCGGGCTGCCCCTCCTGACCGGCACCCAGTCCGATGTAGACAATAATGGCATGGTGCTGCACCTGAGCACAGGGCAGGTCAGCTTTCTTTTTACCACCGACATAATGCGGGAGGCGGAACTTGAGCTTATTACCCGCCGCGCTGGCTTAAGCAGCACCGTGCTCAAGGTGGCCCATCATGGCTCGGATACCTCCACCACCCCCGAGTTCCTGGCAGTGGTCAACCCCGAGCTGGCCGTCATCTCAGTGGGTAAAGATAACCACTTCGGCCACCCCACCGATGAGGTAATGGAGAGGTTAAAAGCCCGGGTGGGCGCCGCCTTTATCTACCGCACCGATGAGCAGGGAACCATTGAATTCACAACCGACGGCAGAAGGCTATGGGTGAGGACAGAACGATAACCCCCTGACCTTCGGCCTCACTGACAATCTGTTCTTCACACCTCGTGTGGTTCAGGATTTTTCAGGGTTTTTCGTTTCTCGTTATTTGGGTTGTATAATATCCCGGGTAAGATATGTTAATATAAAGCCCATGTGGAATTCAGCAGCTTAACTAGGAGTATGAATTATGATAGTCAAAATAAAATGCCCTAAATGTAAGACAGATGGCAGTCTATCTATAGTTGAGTCAGACTACCAGGGTCCGTATCGTTGCTGGAAATGTAGAGAGCTATTCACTATAGAGATGAAAAACGATGAACTAAAGTCGTGTGAACCGCTCAGCCAAGAGGAATTAGATAAACAGCAAGAAATAGAAGCCTTGAAAGCCAAATTCAAACAACACTAGCCAACAGGGAAAATATCTCTCCAATTTTGTAATTGCATTCCGCACCTGGGTGAGGACGGAACAATTACCCCCTAACCTTTTCATTCCTCTAGCGTTATAGTATAGTGAAATTATAGATAACAGACAGGGGGACTATCTTTATGAAGAGATTGATAATCGGGCTAGGGTTAGCTTTGCTACTGCTGGTGCCGGCTGCCTGCGCCAGGGCACCAGAGTCAGCACCAACACCAATGCCGGCACCAGTGCCGCCAGGGCTATCAGAAACAGACGAAGTCTACAAGGGGGGAGAGTCCGGGGCTCTGCCCTCAGACCAGGGGGAGCGGATGATAGTCCGCAGCGGGGATATCTCACTGGTAGTAACAGATGTAACCCGGTCCCGCGATGAGATAGCCCGGCTCGCCGTAAGCCTTGATGGCTACGTGGTATCGTCACGGATTTGGGGGGAGGAGCAGGACACCAAGGGGAGTATCTCCATCCGCGTGCCCGACGAGAAGTTCGAGTGTACACTGGCTGAACTCAGGAGCCTGGCGGTAAGGGTAACCGCGGAGAGTACCAACAGCCGTGATATAACCGAAGAATATGTTGACCTCGGGTCCCGGCTCAAGAACGCCGAGGCCACCGAAAGCCAGTATCTTGCCCTCCTGGAAAAAGCCGGGGACGTGGACGACATCCTCAATATTTACGAACGTCTCTCCCGGATACGAAGCGAGATTGAGCAGCTCAAGGGCCGGATGCAGTACCTGGAACGGACCGCGTCAATGAGCCTGATAACAGCCCAGCTCAAGCCCGAGGCTACCGCTAGACCGCTGGTCAGGGCCGGCTGGAGCGCGCTGGAGGTACTCAAGTCCGCTGTCCGCGGGCTGGCTACCGCCGGACAGTTTCTGGGCACCGTGGCTATCTGGCTGGTAATCTTTATCCCCATCTGGGGGACTATCCTTGGTATTATCCTGTGGCGCCGCCATAAGAGAAAGGCTTAAGCCCCGGGTAAAAGCCGCTCCTTAACATCGGCTTCACTTAAACCATCAATAGCAATAAGCTTATTCCGGGTAGTATGACCCCTGGTGATACTTACCCGGTTTTTGCTTATGCCCAGCGCCTCACCGAGGAAGGCGACAAGCTCCCGGTTGGCCTTTCCTTTAACCGGTGGTGCGGCTACCTTCACCCGGAATACGCCATCATTAAACCCCGCCACCTCGTTCCCGGCGGCATTGGGGTAAACCCTCACGGAAATAGATACGAGTGACTGGTTCACTCTTTATATTGCCCCTGGACAATGAAGCCAGGGATAGATGCCACGAATAAAATCGCCCCCAGTATCAGCCAGATTTGCCCGGTAAGATTAGCAAATACCGGAACCACCTCGACTATCGTAATAACCCCCATAATAGTGCAGAGAAAAGCAAAGAAGTAGAGAATCCAGGACAGTGCTCCCATAATGTGACCTCCTTATTACTTACCAGCCAGGCTACGCCGGCTTTCTCTTATGGATAATATTAGCATAGATACCGGCGTCTGTATATACCAACGGTCGGTGGCAGCTAGCAGTTCGCTTTATTTTATTCCGTGTTTCAGATATAATCAGAAGGCGCTCAAAATCTAATTCCTACAGGACGATAATATGAAGCTTAAAGATAACCTGTATTTCTACCCCGAAAAAGGAATGATGGACTGTAATACTTACGTAATCAGGGGCGAGACCAGCGTCCTCATCGACCCCGGATTGACCTCTTTCCTGAAGGAACTGGTAGGAGACCTGGAAAAGGACGGCATCAAACCCGGAGACATCGATATCATCACCAATACCCACCTGCACGGCGACCACTGCTGGGCAAACGAGGCATTCAAGGAAATCTCGGGGGCTAAAATCTTCTGTCACCCCCTGCATAAAAAGTTCTGGGATGCAACCGTCATTCAAACATCAAGGGTTTTCGGACTGCAGCCGGTGGAATTCAAGGAAGATGGCTCCCTGGATGATGACACGCTGGATACGGGAGACCTGCAGCTTGAGCTAATTCCCGCGCCGGGACACTCCCCGGACAGCATCTGTTTCTACTGCCGGGAGGAGAAGTTCCTCATCTGCGGAGACGTCATCTTTAACCAGAACACGGGCCGGGTTGACCTCCCGGGGGGTAATGCCGACGAACTCAAGCAGTCAATCCACAACCTGTCCCAACTGGAGATTGAGTACCTGCTCCCCGGTCATATGGATGTTATAACCACCGCCGAGAAGGTAAAACGGAACTTTGAATTCGTCGAGAGCAATGTCTTCAACTGGCTATAGACAGATGATGGAATACTCTCTTGAGCTGGGGCCCATCAGACCGCCGAGTGAAGCCTACTCCCTGCTCATCCGAACAACCGTAAACTGCCCCTGGAACCGGTGCAAGTTCTGCCACATCTATAAAGGGAAGAAATTCCGCTTGAGGTCAGTCGAGGAGATAAAGCAGGATATCCTGACCGCCAGGGCAATACAGGACCAGATAAAAGAACTCTCCGGGAAGTCGGGCTATGGGGGCAGCGAAAAAGAGGCCGCCATCGGGCTGCTCAATAATCCGCCCAGCGAAGCCATCTACAATGTGGCGCTGTGGCTTTACGGCGGCGGCGAGAGTGCCTTCCTGCAGGATGCTAACACCCTGATTATGAGGACCCATGAGCTGGCCGAGGTAATCAGGTTTTTAAAGGAAACCCTGCCCAGTATTACCCGCATCACCAGCTACGCCCGCTCCAAGACAGCCGCCAGGAAAAGCCTTGAAGAGCTGACCGAGTTACGTGACGCCGGTCTTTCCCGGCTGCATATCGGGCTGGAATCGGGCTACGACCCGGTGCTTGAGTACATGGACAAGGGGGTCACGGCGGCCGAACATATCGCCGGCGGCAGAAAGGTAGTAGAGTCGGGAATCTCCCTGTCCGAATACGTGCTCCTGGGGGTGGGGGGAAAGCAAATGTGGCGGGAGCATGCCACCCAAACCGCCCGGGTGCTGAGTGAGATAGACCCCGACTTCATCAGGGTGAGGACCCTCACCGTCAAGGAAGGAATGCCTCTTTATGAAGAAGTGGCCAACGGCAATTTCAAGCGGCTCACCGACGAAGAGACGGTGGCGGAGGAAAAACTGCTCATCCAGCACCTCGACTGCCACTCAAATTATGTAAGCGACCATATTACCAACCTGCTCCAGGAGATTGAAGGGAAACTGCCCGAGGATAAAGCGAGGATGCTGGCTGTCATAGAAAGGTTCCAATCACTATCAGCCGGAGAGAGGGACAACTTCCGCGTGGGCAGGAGGGTCGGCATCTACACAGCCCTCGATGACCTCTACGACCCGCGCCGCAACCAGCTGGTCGAGCAGCTTATGCCCGAACTCAAGCAGGACGGCAACGGGATAGACGAAGACAAAATATATGCCCTGATGGAAAGATTTATCTAGGGAATGTCCATCAAGGCGCTATCCAGGCTACCAAATGGAAAAAGAGGCAGTACCAGCAGCGGACCTGGCCCGGGAAATAGGCGAATTACTCCGCCAGAAAGGCCTGACCCTGGGGGTAGTTGAATCAGCCACCGGCGGGTTAATATCCCACCTGATAACCAACATCCCCGGCAGTTCAGACTACTACAAGGGGTCAATTACCGCCTACAGTAACGAGACCAAGGTCAGGGTGGTAGGGGTCCGGGAGGAGACCCTGGACCAGTATGGTGCCGTGAGCGCCGAGGTGGCCCAGGAACTGGCCCGGGGAGGGAGAAAAGTGCTGGGCCCAGATGTCTGCCTGGCCGATACCGGTATCGCCGGACCCACCGGGGCGGCGCCGGGGAAACCGCTGGGGCTATTCTACATCGGCCTAGCACACCGGGGCGGAACTTATACCCGCAGGCACGACTTCACCGGAAACCGGGAACAAAATAAGCGGTACGCGGCCGAGGCAGCCCTGGGCTGGCTGAAAGAGTATCTATCAGGCCTGGAATAAGTAACCCCTGAAACGGTTTTTAAATACCTCCGCCACCTGGAGGTAGATTGTCATTAACACCCCTCAGTGGTATACTCCGACACATACACCAAGCACTGGAGAGGAGATTCCGGATGAAAAGAGCCGACGGCCGCGCCTGGGATGAGCTGCGGCCGGTAAAATTAACACCCGGTTTTCAGAGCTTTGCCGAAGGCTCGACCCTGATAGAGCTGGGGCTGACCCGGGTGCTGTGCTCGGTTAGCATGGAAGACAGGGTGCCCCCCTTTCTCAGGGGAAGCCGCAGCGGCTGGGTTACCGCTGAATATTCCATGCTGCCCCGCTCCACAGTTACCCGCACCTCCCGCGATTCAGCAGCAGGCAGAGTCGCCGGCAGAAGCCAGGAAATCCAGCGCCTCATCGGGCGCTCGCTACGGGCAGTAACCGACCTTGATGCGCTCGGCGAGAGGACCCTGATTGTAGACTGTGATGTACTCCAGGCAGACGGCGGCACCAGGACTATTGCTATCACCGGTGCCTACGTCGCCCTGCACCAGGCCCTGGAGACCCTGGCAAATATGGGAGTCCTATCATCTATCCCCTTAAAGAGCGCCGTTGCCGCCACCAGCGTCGGCATCGTGCATGATTACAAGATGCTGGACCTCTGCTACGATGAAGACTGCAACGCCGCGGTTGATTTCAACGTGGTGATGACCAGCAAGGGTGAATTTGTGGAGCTTCAGGGCACCGCTGAAGGGAAACCCTTCTCCAGGGAGACCATTGACGCCCTGCTCTCCCTGGCCGAAAAGGGTATCAGCGAGCTATTTCAGTTTCAGCAGGCCATCCTGGGAACAGCAAGATAAGACAATCACTCAGGGCCGCACCTGACCGCTGCCGAAGATAATCCACTTGTAGGTAGTCAGTTCCCTTACCCCCAGGGGGCCGCGGGCGTGAAACTTCTGGGTGCTGATGCCAACCTCAGCCCCCAGTCCGAACTGGCCGCCATCGGTAAACCGGGTGCTGGCATTAGCATAGACACAGGCAGCGTCCACCTCGTTAAGAAAGCGCATCGCCGCCCCATACTCCTCGGTAATAATGGCCTCAGAATGCCCCGACCCGTAGCGCTCAATGTGCTCCAGCGCCTCATCCAGCGAGTCCACCACCTTAACGGCTGCCACCAGTGATAGAAACTCCCTGCCCCAGTCCTCATCCGTAGCTGCTACCAGCTTCAGGGAGGAATCGGACTTCAGAATAGCCATCGCCCGCTCATCACAGTGTATCTCCACCCCGGCCTTTGCCCACTCCGCCGCCACCAGGGGGAGACAGCTCCGGGCAATATCCGCATGAACCAGCAGGGTATCCAGGGCATTGCACACCGTGGGGCGCTGCACCTTGGCATTGAAGGCAATCGCCACCGCCTTATCAATATCGGCACTCCGGTCCACATAGGTATGACAGACACCAATCCCGCCGCTCACCACCGGCATGGCGGCATTCTCCGTAACCAGCTTTATCAAGCCGGCGCCGCCGCGGGGAATCACCAGGTCAATAAACTCACGCATCCTGAGCATGTCATTGACCAGGGTACGGTCCGTACTCTCAACAAACTGCACCGCCCCCTCGGGCACCCCGGCCCTTGCCGCCGCACCCTGAACCACCCCCGCCAGGGCACTGTTGGAACGGACCGCCTCCTTGCCACCCCGGAGGATAATGGCATTACCCGATTTCAGGCAGAGACTGGAGATGTCGACTGTCACGTTGGGACGGCTCTCATAAATAGCGCCAATCACCCCCAACGGCACCCGCTTCCTGCCCACCTGCAGCCCGTTGGGCAGGGTACGCATATCAAACACCTCGCCCACCGGGTCGGGCAGAGCCGCCACCGCCAGCACATCGCCGGCGATAGCTTCAAGGCGGTCAGGGGAAAGCATCAGCCTGTCCAGCATGGCGGCATTCATACCGGATGCTTCCGCCTCCTTGTAATCAAGCTGATTAGCCGCCAGGACCTCATCCTTCCTGGCTAGCAGGTCTGTTGAAATGTTATGTAAAGCCTTATTCTTGACCCCGGCGGAGAGGTAAGCCATCTTCCGCGATGCTGCCTTAGCCGCCCCGGCTTTGGCTTTCAGTTCCTCTATCCCTGATTTCATAGCTAAACTCCTTTCCCCCTACAGCACCACCAGATTATTGCGGTGCACGACTTCAGAGCCGTAATCGTAGCCAAGAAGGGCGGTAATCTTCCTGGAGTGCGCTCCCTTAATAGCATTAATATCAGCCGAGCCATAATTGGTTATGCCACAACCCAGCTGTACCCCCCCGGGGTCATAGATATTGACGATATCACCACGCTGAAATGTGCCCTCGACCTCCCTGATACCCGCCGCCAGGAGACTGCGCTTCTGTTTCCTTAACGCCGTCGCCGCCCCCGAATCCACCACCAGCCTGCCTTTCGTCGAAAGCCCGCTGAGCATCCAACGCTTGCGGCTTTCCAGCTTGCTGGCTACAGGTAGAAAGCGGGTGCCCACCGCCTCACCACCAGCCACCCTCAGAATAACATCCGGCTCCCGGCCGTCAGCGATGACTACCGTTACCCCGGAGGCGGTTGCCAGCCTGGCTGCTTCAAGCTTGGTAATCATGCCGCCGGTGCCAAGGTCACCATAGGTATCAGCCGCCAGACGCTCAATCTCCGAGTCTATTTGTTTAACCTCGGAGATAAGGCGGGCATTGGTGTCACGGTGGGGGTCAGCAGTATACAGCCCGGCAGCATCGGTGAGCAGCAGCAGCAGGTCAGCATCAATCAGATTAGCCACCATCGCCGACAGGTTATCGTTATCACCGAACCTGGTTTCCTCGAGCTCATCCACCGCCACCACATCATTTTCGTTGACAATACACAATACCTTCAACTCCAGCAGGGCAAGGAGGGTATTGCGAGCATTCAGGTAACCGGCACGGTCGACAAGGTCAGTTTTAGCCAGTAATGCCTGGGCCACCGTAATACCATGCTGCTGGAAAAGCCGCTCATAAGCCTGCATCAAGTAATACTGCCCCACCGAAGCCAGCACCTGCTTGAACGGGATACCCTTGAGCTTCCTGGCCAGCCCCAGTCTATGTCTGCCCGAGGCTATCGCCCCGGAAGAAACGACGACCACCTCCCGCCCCTGCTTATGCAGCTGCGCAACCTGGGCCACCAGGCTCGACATTACGTCCCGGTCCAAGCGCTCGCTGCCTCCAGTGAGCAGACTGGTGCCGAATTTAACCACTATCCGGTGATAGGGCAAACTAAGATTTTTATCCTTTGATTTAGCCATTCACCGCCGCCCTGAGTAAGTTTGCTCCATTATAGCAAGCCAAAGGGCATTTTACTACACTCTCTTTCCTTCCCATCTGCTCCGTGCTAAAATCTGCGGGAGGGCTAGTCCGTTCCGGCTAGCCCTAGGGGTATTTAGGGATAAAATAAAATGGAGCTAAATCTGAGCCAGCTGCTACACCTTGCCGGCGAGGTGCCCGCCTACCGCCAGCTCTCAAGCGCACTTAAGTCAAAGCGCGGCGCCAGGGCGGTAGTGCTTGATGCCGCCAGGCCCTATCTCATCGCCGCTCTCTACCACAGCCTGGAATTACCCATCCTGATAGTCACCGCCCAACCGGAAAACTCAAAAAAGCTCTACGAACAGCTCTCAACCTGGTGCGGCTCCGCCCCGGTAAAACTCCTCCCCGAGCCCGACACCCTGCCCTACGAGCGCGCCACCTCAGATGCCACCACCGAGCTGGAACGGATACAGGTACTATCAGCCTTAGCCAGTGGCAAGCCGCAGATAGTCATTGCCTCCGGTCCCGCCTTCATGGGGAAGGTGGTGCCGCATGCCCGGTTCACTGCCGCCACCCATACCATAAAGCAGGGAATGGACATCGAGCCAGCAGGGCTACTCCGCCGGTGGCAGGCGATAGGCTACCGGCTGGAAAACCTGACCCAGGTGCCGGGCACGGTAAGCCATCGCGGCGGTATCATCGATATTTACCCCACTACCGCTGACCTGCCCGTGAGACTGGAGCTCTTCGGCAACACGATAGACACAATGCGCCTCTTTGACCCTGTAACCCAGCGCTCCTTAAAGCAGGTGTCAGAAGTAACCATTGCCCCCGCCAGCGAACTCCTGACGCCTCTTTCTGGCAGCAAACAGGCGCTGGAGCAGGTCCTGGACAGTATCTTAAACTATCTCTCCCGGGACGCCCTGCTGGTACTTGACGAACCCCGGAGCATCAGGACGGCAATTGAGAATATAGATGCCAGGGCGAACGAGCTGCGCACTGACAAACTCGAGCGGGGGGAACTACCCCACAATTTCCCCCGTCCCTACTTTACCTGGGAAGAGCTGGAGCCAGAGATAAATGAGCGGCAGTGCCTCCGCCTCACTGCCTGGGACACCGGTGATAACGAGCCCGCCTACCGGTTAAGCTTCACCCCCGCCCCCGGCTACGCCGGACAGCTGCCGGCCTTTATCAAGCAGGCCAGGCAGATGCTGGGCCAGAAACACCGCATCATCGTCACCAGCCACCAGGCAAGCCGGCTGTCGGAACTGCTTGACGAGGAGGGTATCATTACCCTACCCCTTACCGAAATCAGCAAGGTACCCCCACCCGGCTCGTTTACCCTTCTCCAGGGTTCACTGGCCGAGGGCTGGGTCATGAATGGCAATACCCATCTCTATACCGATACCGAAATCTTCGGTTTCACCAAGGAGCGCCGGCTGCTGAAAAGGCGCCCGGCAAGGCACCACGACCCTCTTGCCGAGATAAGCCCCGGCGACTACGTGGTGCATATCGAGCACGGGATTGCCCGGTTCGCCAGCGTTATCACGATGAGCACCCACGGCAGCGAGAAGGAATACCTGGTGCTGGAATATGCCGAAAACGACCGGCTTTACGTCCCCACCGACCAGATAGACCGCATCAGCCGCTACATAGGCGCCGGTGAAAAGCCACCCCCGCTCAGCCGGCTTGGCACCCAGGAATGGACTAAAGCCAAGCAGCGGGTCAGGCAGTCGGCTGAAGACATTGCCCAGGAGCTGCTAGCCCTCTATGCCACGAGGGAGGTCGTATCCGGTTTTGCCTTCTCCCGGGATACCCTGTGGCAGCAGGAGCTTGAGGCCTCCTTCCCCTATGTCGAGACCCCCGACCAGACCCTGGTGGTAGCGCAGGTAAAAGAGGACATGGCAAAAGCCAGGCCAATGGACAGGCTGGTCTGCGGTGATGTCGGCTACGGTAAGACCGAAGTCGCCATCCGTGCCGCCTTCAAGGCGATAATGGATGGAAAACAGGCAGCGGTACTGGTGCCAACCACCGTGCTGGCCGAGCAGCACTTTGCCACCTTCAGCCAGAGGCTGGATGCCTTCCCGGTGAGAATCGAGGTGCTGAGCCGCTTCAGGACACCAAAAGAGCAGGAGGCTATCCTCAGCGGACTGACAGACGGCAGCGTGGACATCTGTATCGGCACGCACCGGCTGCTGCAGAAGGACATAGTGTTCAAAGACCTGGGGCTAATGGTCATCGACGAAGAGCAGCGCTTCGGTGTCGTCCACAAGGAATATTTGAAAAGGATGAGGCAGGAGGTGGATGTCCTCACCCTCAGCGCCACCCCCATCCCCCGCACCCTCCATATGTCCCTGGTAGGGGTAAGGGATATGAGCATTATGGAGACCCCCCCCGAGGAGCGCCTGCCCATCAAGACCTATGTTGCCGAATACGACGAAAGGTTAATCAGGGAAGCTATCCTCCGCGAGCTGGAAAGGAACGGGCAGGCCTTCTTTCTCCACAACCGGGTCCAGAGTATCACCCTCGTCGCCAGCAGGCTCAAGTCCCTGCTGCCCGAGGCCCGGATCGCGATCGCTCACGGTCAGATGCCCGAACAGGAGCTGGAAGCGGTGATGGCCCGCTTTGCCCGGGGCAAAAGCGATATCCTGGTATGCACCACCATCATCGAATCGGGACTGGACATGCCCAACGTCAATACCCTGATAGTCAATAAAGCCGACAAGTTCGGCCTCACCGAGCTCTACCAGCTGCGGGGCAGAATCGGGCGCGGCACCAACCCTGCCTATGCCTATTTCCTATTCGACAGGGGAGAGCGGCTGACCCCGACCGCAGAGAAAAGGCTCAAGACCATCTTCGAAGCCACCGAGCTGGGCGCCGGTTTTGGCATCGCCATGAAGGACCTGGAAATCAGGGGGGCGGGCACCCTCCTCGGCACGAAGCAGAGCGGCTACATCAGCGCCGTCGGCTTCAGCCTTTACTGCCGGCTGCTCGCCGAGGCAGTAGCGAAACAAAAAGCAAAGCAAGCGGCTGAAAAGATAAAGCCGCCACCCCTGCCCCCACCGACCATCGACCTCCCCCTCCGGGCCTATATCCCTGATAGATACGTACCCGACCTTAACACCAGACTAAGCCTCTACCAGAAGCTGGTAAAGGTGGGGAGGGTTGAAGAGGTAAGCGATTTAGCCAGCGAATTCAGCGACCGCTTTGGCAGACCGCCGCTAGAGGTGGAGAACCTTCTTTACATGGTCAGACTCAAGGCCCTGGCGGCTCGAGCCGGCATCGAGTCCATCTCCACCGAGCCGGGCCAGGTCACGCTGAGGCTATTCGGAGGCATCCAGTTTACCCCCGGGCAGCGGGAGCTAATCTCCAGAGACGGGATAAAGGTAGGTCTTACCCAGGTGAGGCTAAACCTGAAACGGCTCGGAAGCGAATGGCAGGAAGTGCTGGAAGAGGTCGTGGGGAGGATAAGCTGATACAGAAGCTACACTTCATAGAATCGCGCCATCCCCAGATGGAAACGGTCAGATTGATAGTTACTTCGGTAAGTGCTACTATTCGACAAGCCCAGGCACATCAAGCAAATCGATTGGTGCCGAAGGTGCATTAGTTGGAAAAACTAACAGAAGAGCAGACTTTGGGACTCAGCAACACCCCTGGCATGGTCACCTAAAGCATTCCCGGAAGATGATGCCAAGAAGCAACCAGTATGTTATAGCCAAACGGATGAGACAGGGCCAGAACATAAAGGACGGTAATTTCAAATGAACAAAGTGATTGGTTTTAGCGGGAGTCCACGTGCCGGTGGCAATACGGATATTTTACTGGGACAATTCTTGAGTGGAGCTAAGAAAGCCGGTGTCCAAACAGAGAAGATTTTCCTGAGAGACTACTTCATTCAGCCGTGCGTTGGCTGTGAAGAGTGCCGTAAGAGTAAGACCTGCCCTAAATTTCACGACGGAATGCAGCTTCTGTACCCCAAAATAGAGGAGTCCAAAGGTATAGTACTGGGTTCACCGACCTATAACTATAATGTAACGGCTTTGGTAAAAGCCTTTATAGACCGGCTCTATCCGTACTATAATTTTACCGATGACCGGCCACGGCAATGGTCAAGCCATCTTGAGGGTCAGGCTCGTAAGGGCATAGTCTTTACCGTCGGTGAGCAAGTGGACATCTCAGATATGGGATATACACTGGAAGCGATGCAGAGACCACTCGAGGCCCTGGGGTATGAAATAACTTGCGAGCTCCCCGCGATGGGCTTCTTTGACCGGGGCGCTGTAGCCAAAGATAAAGACCTTATGGAGTCAGCTTTCCAGAAAGGCTTTGAACTAGCGCGGAAGCTCGAAGGTTAAATCTCCGCAGCGTTCTTGATAATGAAAGGTAAGGTACAGAAAAGCCTGGCGTGAGAAAAGGGAATTATAAAACCAGGTTCAGTATCCCCCCGGTGATTAGGGCCGCCGCAATCATTATCCCGGCTGCTTTAATCATATTCACCACCCCCAACTCCCTCAGGAGAACGACAAAGGTCGCAATACACGGAAAGAACATCGCCAGAACGACGCTACCCACCACCAGCTGCTTGGCGCTTAGTGCCAGAGGAGCCAGCATCCCCAGTGCCACATCCTTACGCAGAAAGCCGACGACCAAAGCGGTGACTGCCTCCCGGGGCAGCCCGAGAAGACCGGATACTACCGGCGCCGTAAAATCAGCGATCGCATTAAACACGCCAAAGAAATAGAGGATATTGATTACCACAACGGCACCCAGAATAATGGGGATAGCCTCCGCCAGGAAGCCATAGGTCCTCATCCACAGCTTTTGCAGCACGGTCCGCCACGGCGGCAAACGATAGGGCGGTATCTCAATTAGCAGTTCAGGGCTGAACCCCCTCACCACATGGTTTAAGATAACCCCCAGGATAATCCAGACCACGAATAGTGTCCCGTAGACAATAGCGACATACTGCCCTCCATGCTGACCAACCAGGCCGAAAATCATCGCCTGCAGGGCAGCACAGGGCACCGCAATAGATATCAGGGTAGCGGCAATAAGCCTTTCCCTCTTGCTTTCCAGAATACGGGTAGCCAGGACCGCCGGCACGTTACAGCCGAGCCCGAGCAGGGTGGGAATGATAGCATACCCGTGCAGTCCAAGACGGTGCATAACAGTATCCATCAACACTGCCAGACGCGGCAGGTATCCTGTATCTTCAAGTAGACCCAGTACCAGGTAGAAGGAGATAATATAGGGCAGGACCATGGCAAAAGGGACATAGAGTCCGCTGGAGAGGAGACCGAAGGACTCAACGAAATTTATTTCCCCACCGATTACTCTCCCGACCACAACATCGTGGAGAAAGCCACCACCCCCCATGAGGCTGCTTAGCTTCAATACCACCGGCGCCCACAGGTAGTTAAACAAGGGGTCAAGCACATAGCCAATCAAGCCCTCGCCAATGAAACGGATAAGGAAAAAGGCACCGGCCAGGACCCCCAGCGCGATAATACCGCCGGTTAACGGCTTCACACTGGCGTCCTCCAGACGCTCAAACCACCTGTGGTGGCGATGGGTAATACGCTGCACCCGGTCGACAATACTGCCAACCGCAGCCCAGCGCTCATCACGGCTGCGCACCGGAGCACCCGGTGAGGTAGCCAGGGGGATGCTCTCCGCCAGTTCTTTTATCCCCTCACCGGTCACCGCTACAGTGGGAGTAACCGGCACCCCCAGAAGTTCCCTCAGTTTGTCCAGGTCAATGTGGACTCCACGATGCCTGGTGTCATCCCACAGGTTTAAGGCAACAACTACCGGGATACCTCTCTCCAGCAGCTGCAGGGTCAAATAAAGGTTCCTCTCCAGGTTAATCGCATTAACTACATTGATGACGATATCTCCGCTATCAAGCATTCGCAGGGCAATCTCCTCGGCTTCCGAGCTCGGCTCCAGGGTATAGGTACCGGGCACATCAATAACCTCAGCCGTCTCCTCCCCCAGCTTCATAAACCCCCGGGTGTAGCTTACTGTCGTGCCCGGATAATTAGAAACCGTTACCCGCACCCCCGTCAGACGGGAGAAGATGACACTCTTGCCCACATTGGGATTGCCCATCAGGAGTATCTTCATCGTCCTGGTTAAATCACCTCGACCATTATCTTACCGACCATGCCGAAACCGATAGCTATCCGGACCCTATCCACCTCAACCGTCACCGGCCCTCGCATAAGCATAGAACTAATCTTGGTTATTCGCTTACCCGGCACAATGCCGAGAGCATTGAGACGCCTGACCACGCCATGTCCGCCTTGAATCTGAATCACGACACCACTCTGTCCCGACCGCATTTGAGCCAGAGTCATTTGCTTTCCATGGGGCATAAATCATCTTCCTTTCCTTATCACTAACGCTAACCGGCTTCCCGAGAACTCTACCGCCTGTTCCCGGGAAGTTTCACCGTATTCTTAAATTGTTAGACTCGTCAAACATTTTATTATATCACTCCCCCATCTTTTGTCAAATTCCAGTTTGCACCCCGGCAGGCCCACGGTCTATAATAGTCAACCTGGAGGCAGCAAATTTGACCAATCCTGATAATATCCTGCGCCAGGTCACCAGGCCCGGCCGTTACAGCGGCGGCGAGTGGAATGCGGTGCTCAAGGACTGGGAGAGTACCTTTATCCGCATTGTCCTCAGCTACCCTGATTTGTATGAAATAGGCATGTCAAACGTTGCCCTGCCTATCCTCTACGAACTCTGTAACAGCCAGCCCGATGTTCTCGCCGAAAGGGTCTTTGCCCCCTGGGTAGATATGGAAGCAGTCATGCGCCAAGCAGGGATTCCTCTCTCCAGCCTCGAGTCAGGGCACCCGCTGAAGGACTTTGATATTGTTGGCTTCTCCCTGGGCTATGAACTTACCTACACCAATGTCCTGAACATGCTCGGGCTGGCTCAAATCCCCGTCCTCGCCTCGGAAAGGAATGACTCCCATCCCTTAATAATAGCCGGCGGCAGCTGTGCCCTCAATCCGGAGCCCATGGCCGATTTCATCGACCTGTTTGTCATCGGCGAAGGCGAGGAGTCGCTACCCGAGCTGCTGAGCAGCTTCCGAAGCTGGAAACACCAGGGCAGAGGAGCCTCCAAAAAGGAGCTGCTTCAGCAGGCGGCTACTATCCCCGGCATCTATGTCCCCAGCCTGTACCATGCAGAATACCAGCCAGATGGCCTTTTTAAAAGCATTACGCCAACCGCAGCCCAGGCTAAACCTACCATCGAGCGGCGGATAGTAACCAAACTTCCCCCACCGGTCACCCGACCGGTAGTACCCTACATCGAGACAGTCCACGACCGGGGAGCCGTTGAGATTCAACGGGGCTGCAGCCGTGGTTGCCGCTTCTGCCAGGCAGGGATTATTTACCGTCCGGTACGGGAACGCTCCTCCGACGAGATAACGCAGGCAGTAGGGGAACTCATCACCGGCTGCGGCTATGACACCGTGTCCCTGCTCTCACTCAACGCCTGTGACTACCCCGGCGTTGACCGGCTGGTAACCGGTCTGCACCACCACTACCATAACCTTGCCCTGTCACTGCCCAGTCTGCGCATTGATAGCTTTTCCGTAGAGCTGCTGAACTCTATCTCCACGGGGAAAAAGCCCGGCCTCACCTTCGCCCCCGAGGCAGGAAGTGAAAGGCTGCGGCAGGTCATCAACAAGACCATCACCGATGACGAAATCCTGAGCACAGCCGCCGCTGCCTTTGAACGGGGATGGACTGCCCTCAAGTTATACTTCATGCTCGGCTTGCCCACCGAGACCAGGGCCGATGTTGATGACATTGCTCACCTGATAGGTAAAATTCGCTCCCTGGGGGCCAGGGGAAGGAGGCCCCAGCTGAGAGTGAGCCTGTCAACTTTCATCCCCAAGCCGCATACCCCGTTCCAGTGGGTAGCCCAGGAAAACGAAACGGAGCTTGCCGCCAGGTGCGGCCTTCTCAGATCGGGACTGCCCGGCAAAGGGGTAAAACTGTCCTGGTCGGAGCCAAAGGTAAGCCTGCTTGAGGCGGCACTCTCCCGCGGCGACAGACGGCTGGGCAGGGTTATCCACCGCGCCTGGGAGCTGGGCTCGACCTTCGATGCCTGGGATGAGTGCTTTAAATACGAAAACTGGGCCCGTGCCTTCAGTGAAGCCGGGCTAACCCCCGATTTCTACGCCCGGCGCCAGCGCTCCTTAGACGAAGTCATGCCCTGGGCGCATATCGATGTCGGGGTAACTCAGGCTTTCCTCAAACAGGAGCTCGAGCGGGCAATGAATGGTAAAATAACCACTGACTGCCGGTACGGGAATTGCAATGCGTGCGGGCTGGAGCGCTGGCAACCATCCTGCCAGCAGAAGCTAACGCTCAAGCACTCAAGCCGCCATCAACCACGATAGTATGCCCGGTGATATAGCCGGAAGCATCAGAGGCCAGAAAGAGGACCGCCCCGATAACGTCTTTTGTCTCCGCCAGACGCCCCAATGGTATCTCAGCCTCAATCCGCTCCAGGGTTCGAGCATCACTCCACAGTGGCTGGCTGAACTTTGTCCTGACCATATAAGGGGCGATGGCATTAACCTGGATATTGTATTGAGCCAGTTCCAGGGCCAGCACCCGGGTAAGCATGACTACTCCCGCCTTGGCAATACAGTAAGCCCCCATCCCGGGGGCCGCCTTCATGGCTGCGGTGGAGGCTATATTGATAATGCGACCCCCTTTCCGGTCAACCATTTTCCTGCCTGCCGCCTGACAGCACAGGTAGTACCCCTTCAGGTCAGTATTAATCACCTTGTCCCAGCCGTCTTCACCAAGCTCAAGCAGCGGCGCCATGATATTCATTGCGACATTGTTTACCAGGATATCAATGGCGCCGAACTCTCCCGTCACCATCTGCACCAGATTATCGACATCAGCCTTCCGGGTAACATCCGCCTTAACAGCCAGCGCACGCCGGCCAAGCCTTTGAATCTCTTCAGCCACTGCCGCCAGCTCACCGTCATCGGTCACCCGGTCACACAGGGCCACATCGGCCCCCGCTTCAGCCATTGCCAGGGCAATAGCCCTGCCTATGCCGCGCCTGCCGCCGGTAACAATAGCCAGCTTACCTTCTAGAGATAAACCGGGTACGCTCATTATTCAGCCCCTTTCTTCGTCCTTCTGCCCCTCATCACTCTTCTCTCCATCAAAGCAGGTGACCGCCACCACCCTATCACCAGGGTCAAGCCTCATCAGCCTCACCCCCTGAGTGCTCCTGCCCTGAACGGTGACCCCCTGCCTTGAGTCTTCTTCCTTCACCGGGGTACGGATAACGATGCCATCAGCCGATATTATCATCAGCTGCTCGGATAGTGAAACGACCCTGGCACCAGCGATGTCACCTGTCTTCTCGACAATCTTGAAAGTCCGGACCCCGCTGCCACCCCGGCGCTGCCGCGGATAATCACTAACCGGGGTGAGCTTGCCAAAGCCGCCGGTAGTCACGCTCAACAGGAAAGTGTCGGGGCGGGCAATGTTCATGCTGACTGTCTGGTCATCCTTCGCCAGACGGATACCGCACACGCCCCCGCTGGTCCTGGAGGCAGCCCTTAACCGGGACACCGCAAAACGGATTGACTGCCCCTTTCCGCTAACCAGGATGACATCATCTTCGTCATTACCCAGACATGCCGCTACCAGTTCGTCTCCCGCCGCCAGGTTCATGGCGATGAGCCCGCTGCTGCGCACCACGGCAAATTTATCCACCGCCGTCTTTTTTATCTCGCCGCACTTGGTCGCCATCAGCAGGTAGTCCCCCGACCCCGGGCCGGTCACCGCTACCATCGCCGTGATTCGCTCATCACTGGCAACCGGAATGAGGTTAATTATCGCCATTCCCTTAGCCACCCGGGAACTATCAGAGGGGATTTCATAGCACTTGAGACGAAACACCCTGCCTCGATTGGTAAAGAAAAAGAGGTTATCATGAGTATCGGCCACCACCAGGAGCCTCACCGCATCTTCCTCCCTGGTTTTCATACCAGTGATGCCCCGGCCACCACGGTGCTGCGGCTTGTAACTATGCGACAGCACCCTCTTAATAAACCCCCGGTTACTCAGGGTTACCACCACCCTTTGATGAGGGACAAGGTCTTCCACCCGGAATTCGGTCACCTCTTCTTCACTTATCTCACTTCGCCTCGGGTCACCATAGCCAGACTTCAGCTCAGCCACCTCTTCCTTTATCAGGAGCAGAATTCGCTTGGGGTTAGCCAGAAGGTCTTCCAGGTAAGCAATGGTCTTTACTACCTCGGCATACTCGTCAGCTACCTTTTTTCGCTCCAGGCCTGCCAGGCGGCGCAACTGCATATCAAGGATTGCCTGCGCCTGCGCCTGAGATAAGCCAAAGCCGCTCATAAGGTTCTGGCGAGCCGCTTCAGCAGTTGGTGACTTACGGATAGTGCTAATTACCTCATCTATATGGTCCAGGGCAATCTTAAGCCCTTCCAGAATGTGAGCCCTCGCTCTAGCCCCTTTAAGCTCAAACCGGGAGCGCCGCGTAATAACCTCACGGCGAAAATCGATGTAATACCGAAGCGCCTGTTTGAGAGTAATTATCCGGGGCTGCCCGTCAACCAGGGCCAGCATATTAACAAAAAAGGCCGACTGCATTGCGGTATACTTATACAGGCTATTCAACACCCTTTCCGGTTGCGCCTCTCTCTTTAGCTCGATAACGACACGCATCCCCTGCCGGTCCGACTCATCGCGCAGCTCACTGATGCCCGTGATTCTCTTCTCCCTGACCAGTTCCGCCATCCTCTCCACGAGACCCGCCTTATTTGTCTGATACGGAAGCTCGGTAACCACTATTTGATGACGCCCGCTGCCGGAGATGGCTTCCAGATAAGCCCTGGCCCGGACTACCACCTTGCCGCGCCCGGTAGCGTAGGCGCTCTTAATCCCTTCCTGGCCTTTGATAATGCCGCCGGTGGGGAAATCAGGCCCCTTAATAAACTGGGTAAGTTCATCAACCGTGGCTTCAGGACTATCGATAAGATAGGATATCGCATCGCACACCTCACCCAGGTTATGAGGCGGAATGCTGGTTGCCATCCCTACCGCAATTCCAGAGCTGCCGTTGACCAGGAGGTTAGGCAAGCGGGTGGGCAGGACCACCGGCTCGGTAAGGCTATCATCAAAGTTGGGCATGAAATCAACGGTATCCTTATCGATATCAGCCAGCATCTGCTCGGCAATCGGAGCCAGGCGCGCTTCGGTATAACGCATCGCCGCCGGAGGGTCATTATCCATACTGCCGAAATTGCCCTGCCCGTCAACCAGGACACACCTCATAGAGAAATCCTGTGCCATGCGTACCATCGCATCATAAACAGAGGAATCACCATGGGGATGGTACTTACCCAGCACCTCACCCACAATGCGGGCACTCTTCCTATGAGGGCTGTGAGGGACAAGCCCCAGACCTTGCATGGCATAGAGAATACGCCGGTGCACCGGCTTTAACCCGTCCCGCACATCGGGCAAAGCACGAGAAACAATAACGCTCATAGCGTAGTCAAGATAGGAGCTTCTCATCTCCTCTTCGATATCTACCGGTTTAGTTGCGCCTAATACCATATCGGCTCAAACCTCCTCTTCTTCTTCACTATCGGTCTTTATCTGCTCAATATCAGCAAACTCATCAAGAAGCACCTCATCGTATTCCGGTTCGAAGCTGAATATCCTTTCGCTGACATAGGGCCGGAAGCTCTCCGGTCCTTTCGCCGGGAAGGAGAGCCGACCTACCTGAGAGGGGTCCTGGTATACCTCTCTAATAATTACCGACATTGCGTCTTCAGTTGAGCTGGTGACGGCGCCGGTATATTTATTACCCCCCGCCATCAGTTTAACCAGCCGCTGCCCGTGCTTGGGGTCAACCTGACCCAGATATTCACCACGATTGCTTTCCACCGCCAGATTGGACTCGGCAATCTTTAAGCAGACCTCATCACCGGCTACTATTCCAGCCCGCACCTCCCTTGGCGCCAGACGATAAAGGTTGACCACTCCCGCCTTGCCAGTTTCTCTAATAAAGTGCTGCGGCTCAACCTTGCGAGCTTCACCCTTTGAGCCAGGCAGAGCCTGGCTCAGATAAGACAAACGGCGGAGGTTTTTTCTGGCAATGGTATTATAACGGTCAAGCTCCAGGGCTTTCCCGTAAGCCTCCTTCGAGCGGGAATATTCCTCCAGCTCCATATAGGCCCTGCCCAAGCGATTACAGGCATCGATATCATTGGGGAAATTGCTTATTATCGCCTCGTTGGCCGCTACCGCCTCCTGCCACCGCCCCTGCATCGCCAGGGCTATGGCCCGCTTGCTCTCCTGCCGCCTCAGCTTCACCTGCCCCTCTTCCTGATACATCATCACCCGCCCCCTGCCTTACCTTAAACATACATTTTACCGCACTTGAAACAACCAGACAAGTTAATTCTCACCCTGTTTGACCGGCCTGGAGCGTGAAAAGTATAATCCTATGTAACAGGCAAATTCAAGGGTTAAGGCGGTAGTGTGGGTAACGGGCAGAAGCGGGTAAAAGTCGCTTTAGAGAGTCTGGGTTGTAAACTCAACCAGGCTGAGACCGAGCTCCTGGCAAGGCAGTTCGCTGACGCTGGCTACAAGCTCGTATCCCGACCCGGCGAGGCTGATGTCTATATCCTGAATACGTGCACTGTTACCCATATCGCTGACCGCAAATGTCGCCAGCGGCTGAGGCAGGCACACCGCCAAAATCCCGATGCCCTGGTGGTAGCTACCGGCTGTTATGCCGAGCGAGCCTCCCCCGAGCTGGCTCAGACTCAGGGGGTCAACCTTATTTTCGGAAACGAGCAGAAATCTCGCCTGCTACAGGCGCTGGAAGACTCCGGCTACCTGAGTCAGGCTGGTCCCATCCAGGACCCCCACTATTACCCCATCTTGCGGACCCGTTCTTTTATAAAGATTCAGGACGGCTGCGACAGCTTCTGTGCCTACTGCATTGTGCCCCTGGTGCGGGGCCGGGAAAGGAGCCTCCCTGCCGAGCAGGTCATTAATGAAATAAGAATGCGGACTGATGCCGGCTATAAAGAGGTGGTACTAACAGGGGTAAGGGTTGGCTCGTATAACTATGACGGGGTTAAACTGAGGGAGCTCCTGGAACATATCCTGGCCGAGACTGAGGTAGCCAGGCTAAGGCTATCCTCGCTCCAGCCCCGGGAAATCTCCCCGGAGCTCATCCGGCTGTGGCACGACACAAGGCTGTGCCGCCACTTTCACCTGTCACTCCAAAGTGGCAGCCAGCGGGTGCTTGAACGGATGAAGCGTCACTACTCAACCCGCAATTTTGCACAAACAGTGTCTCTAATCCGGGAGTCCGTGCCCGGGGCAGCCATCACCACCGATATTATTGTCGGCTTCCCCGGCGAGAGCGATGAAGAGTTTCAGGAGAGCTATGATTTTTGCCGGCAAATGGAGTTTGCCCAGATTCACGTCTTTCCCTACTCACCACGCCAGGGAACCGAGGCAGCGCAAATGCCCCGGATGGTAGCAGAGAAGGTTAAAAAAGAGCGAAGCCAGCAGATGCTGGCCCTGGCCGAGAGAAGTGCTAACAGCTTCAGGCAACGATTCCTGGGCAAGACAATGGCTGTACTGTGGGAGAAGCAGTCTGGTGGTATCTGGACCGGCCTCACCGATAACTATATCAAGGTTTACACCAGGAGTAACGAGGATTTAACCAACGAACTGCTGCCGGTGAAGCTGGTAGAGCTGGCTACAACTGCTATTGACAAATTTACCGGGTTATGCTACCCTCTTAAAAGGATGAGAGAGCTACCAACATAAGGCGTGGACTTGGTGATTGATAACCAGGCAGGCGGTCTGGTGATTCGTTGCCAGACCGCTTTTCTATGCTCTCTAGCACTTTAACAACTGAATATGAGGACTAACATCAAATCTGAAGCGGGTCAAGCAGGTGAAGGCATACGGTGGATGCCTTGGCATCAAGGGCCGAAGAAGGGCGCGGCAAGGCTGCGAAAAGCCTCGGTGAGCTGTCTAGCAAGCTTAGCCGGGGGTTCCCGAATGGGGCAACCCGCTCAGGTAAAACCTGAGCACCCCCAGCTGAACACATAGGCTGGGAGGAGGTAAGCGGGGGAAGTGAAACATCTCAGTACCCCGAGGAAAGGAAATTATTCCCTGAGTAGTGGCGAACGAAAGGGGAAGAGCCTAAACCCAGTAGACTAAGTGGCTCTGGGGCCTAAGTCTACCGGGGGTTGTAAGCCGGGCAAGACCTAACCCAGGATAGGTCAGGGAGTTACAAACCAAACCCTAGTTAAAGGACTCTGGAAAGGGCAACCATAGAGGGTGACAGTCCCGTAAACGAAAGGGAGAGGCTCCCTGCCCGTGCTTGAGTACCACGGGACACGAGAAATCTTGTGGGAATCCGCCCTGACCACAGGGCAAGGCTAAATACCCTTGATGACCGATAGTGAACAAGTACCGTGAGGGAAAGGTGAAAAGTACCCCGGAAGGGGAGTGAAATAGATCCTGAAACCGTGTGCTGACAAGCAGTCAGAGCTCGCCGCAAGGCGGGTGATGGCGTGCCTATTGAAGAATGAGCCGGTGAGTTGATCTATGTGGCTTGGTTAAGCAACTAGCGTTGTGGAGCCGAAGCGAAAGCGAGTCCGAACAGGGCGATTCAGTCGCATGGATCAGACCCGAAGCCGGGTGAGCTACCCATGGCCAGGGTGAAGCTCCGATAGAATCAGAGTGGAGGCCCGAACCTGTCAGTGCTGCAAAACTGTAGGATGAGCTGTGGGTAGAGGTGAAATGCCAAACGAACCCGGTGATAGCTGGTTCTCCCCGAAATGCATTTAGGTGCAGCCTCAGGTATAGTTAGTGGAGGTAGGGCTCTGGATGGACTAGGGGGATAATATCTTACCAAATCCAACCAAACCACGAATGCCATTAACCGCGAGCCTGGGAGTGAGACTGCGGGGGATAAGCTCCGTAGTCGAGAGGGAAACAGCCCAGACCATCAGCTAAGGTCCCTAAGAGCGGTCTAAGTGGGCAAGGAAGTAGGACTGCCCAGACAGCCAGGAGGTTGGCTTAGAAGCAGCCATCCTTTAAAGAATGCGTAATAGCTCACTGGTTGAGTGGTGCTGCGCCGACAATTTACCGGGGCTAAAGTCCGCCACCGAAGCTATGGATTCTAGTTTACTAGAATGGTAGGGGAGCGTTCCCTTAGCCGTGAAGCTGTTGTGTAAACAACTGTGGAGCAGAGGGAAGTGAGAATGCCGGCATGAGTAGCGCAAGATGTGTGAGAAACACATCCACCGAATACCTAAGGTTTCCTACGGAAGGTTAATCCGCGTAGGGTTAGTCGGGCCTAAGCCGAGGCCGAAAGGCGTAGGCGATGGACAACGGGTTATTATTCCCGTACCGCTTCTATGGAGGCAAAGGGGGGACACGGAAGGGTAAGCTAAGCGTGCCCACTGGACATGGTGCGTCTCCCATCACAGGTGATGCTGGGGCAGGCAAATCCACCCCGGATATGTAGCTGAAGGTGGGAGAAAACTGAGGGGAGACCCAAGGTGATTTAGCCGACCCCATACCGTCAAGAAAAGCCTCGTTGCCACTGAAGTAGGAGCGCCCGTACCGCAAACCGACTCTGGTAGGTAGGGATAAAAGTCCCAAGGTGATCGAGACAACCCTCGTTAAGGAACTCGGCAATCTAGCCCCGTAACTTAGGGAGAAGGGGTACCCTGTTTTCAGGGTGACACAAAATTGGCCCAAGCGACTGTTTAACAAAAACACAGGTCTCTGCTAAAGCGAAAGCTGAAGTATAGGGGCTGATACCTGCCCAGTGCTGGAAGGTTAAGGGGAGAGGTCATGAGCAATCGGTAGCCTTGAACTGAAGCCCCAGTGAACGGCGGCCGTAACTATAACGGTCCTAAGGTAGCGAAATCCCTTGTCGGGTAAGTTCCGACCTGCACGAAAGGTGTAACGACTTGGGCGCTGTCTCAACGAGGGACTCGGCGAAATTGAAGTACCCGTAAAGATGCGGGTTACCCGCGACAGGACAAAAAGACCCCGTGGAGCTTTACTATAGCTTGGCACTGAGTCTGGGCTCATCATGTGTAGGATAGGTGGGAGGCTTTGAAGCCGGGGCGCTAGCCTCGGTGGAGCCGCTGTTGAAATACCACTCTTGATGAGTTTAGCCTCTAACCCTAGAGCAAGCTAGGGGACAGTGTCTGGTGGGTAGTTTGACTGGGGCGGTCGCCTCCTAAAAGGTAACGGAGGCGCCCAAAGGTCCCCTCAAGGTGGATGGAAACCACCTGTAGAGTGCATTGGCATAAGGGGGCTTGACTGTGAGACCTACAAGTCGAGCAGGGACGAAAGTCGGGCAAAGTGATCCCACGGTACCGTGTGGAAGGGCCGTGGCTTAACGGATAAAAGCTACCCCGGGGATAACAGGCTTATCTTGCCCAAGAGTTCATATCGACGGCAAGGTTTGGCACCTCGATGTCGGCTCGTCGCATCCTGGGGCTGAAGCAGGTCCCAAGGGTTGGGCTGTTCGCCCATTAAAGCGGCACGCGAGCTGGGTTCAGACCGTCGTGAGACAGGTCGGTCTCTATCCGTCGTGGGCGTCTGGAGATTTGAGGGGAGCTCTCTCTAGTACGAGAGGATCGAGAGGGACAGACCTCTGGTGTGCCAGTTGTTCCGCCAGGAGCATCGCTGGGTAGCTATGTCTGGTTAGGATAAGCGCTGAAAGCATCTAAGTGCGAAGCCCACCCCAAGATGATATCTCCCACCCCGGTGATTTATTACCGGGGGTAAGACCGCAAGTAGACTACTTGTTTGATAGGCGGCGTGTGTAAGAGCAGTAATGTTTTTAGCTTAGCCGTACTAATGGTCGAGGGCTTGCCCCGCTTCAGATTTGGTGTTAGATAGATTAAGAAAATCTATGGTGGTTTGTGCTGCCATGGATTTTCTTGTTTTATGGGGGTTTTGGTGAGGGGAAGGGGGGTTAACCATATACTTCACGCCGGTGACCGACTCAGTTCCTTTTCGGCAGGCCGTAGGATATGAACCTGGTAGCTCAAGCTAGCCGCCCCTCTATTCCCTCTCCGCAAGATATTCACTGAAAGGTCGGCTGGACTCTCCTTGGCGCTGCTGGATAAGGGCTGTATCCAGAATGTCTTCTCTCAGGCTTTCGTCTTCCAGGAGACGGGTGATAACCGCCTTTTTTTCCGCCTTGGAAAGTGACTCCAGAGCCATCAGGTAGATTTCGGCTCTTGACTGCGCTGTTTTCACTTAACACCCTCCTCCTATATCATAGCACAGAAGTAACGGCAATTCTTCCTTATTGCCTCTCTCTTGCACAATAACCCGAAATCATCTCAAACGCTTTTGCAGGATAATCTTGTCGTCACCGGGTGAATAGAAGTCGGGGATGCGGGCGATTTCAGTGTAGCCGTTTCCGAGATGAAAACGCAGTGTCCTTTTATAGGCCGGCGTTGAGGATGTTTCGATAATAGCCATCCGACCTTTCGTTTTCCTGATTGCCCTCTCCGCCACTTTCATTAAAGCGCTGCCGATGCCCTTGCCTTGCTTTGGCCGGGCCACTGCTTCCCAGTAAATGTCCCAGGTACTGTCGGTCATAGGAGTTGGCCCGTAGCAGATATAACCGGCGATTTCTGAAGCATCCTCGGCTACCAGCGCGTAATACCCTGAATTGGCAGGGTCTTTCAGGTAACTGTCGATGACCTCCTCGGCAACCGTCACTTCAGACAGCTTGAACTCGGGCGTATCCTTTAGTATTTTCATCAAGGCTGGCTTGTCTTTTAATCGCATGGGGCGAATTTCGACTGTCATTGTCTTCTTTCTCCAGTGCTAGCTGTACAATCTTCTCAATGAACCGGGTATAGGTCATCCCTGCGGCTTCCGCCTGGCGTACCGCGCCGGAGCCGGGTGAGATGTCAGGGTTGGGATTCACCTCGATAACGTTCAGCCGGCATTCTTTGTCCAGCCGCATGTCAACGCGGGCATAGCCCCGGCAGCCAAGCAGGCGAAAGGCTGCCAGCGCCAGTTCGCGAATTCCCCCCTTCTCTTTAGCCGGGCAGACTACTTGCGTTCCCCGGTAATACGGGCTATCCGGCTCCCACTTGGCGGCGAAGGTGAGGATTTCCGGCATTTCTGGAGGCAGCGAGTAGGTTATTTCCGAAACAGGTAAAACAGTACACTGAGTGTTACCAATTACCGTAGCGTTGAACTCACGACCATTAATAAACTCTTCCACCAGGGCGTTGCCATAGGCGCCGCTTACCAGTTTCACCTGCGTTCGCAGCGAGGTTGGGTCACTGACAACACTTGCTTCGTTGATGCCATGGCTGGCGTCCTCTCTGCGGGGCTTGACAATACACGGATAGCTCAACTGGAACATGTGTAGTGTCTCCGGGTTGAGTAATTGAAAATCGGGGGTGGGAATCCCGGCGGCTTGCAGCAGCACCTTAACCCCGGCCTTGTCCAGACCCAGCCCAAGTGCCGTAGCCGGGCAGCCGGTAAAAGGTATGCCGATGGTCTCCAGGTATTCCGGCACCATGGCTTCCGTTTCTGGCTCGCCGCAGAAGCCCTCGAAGAGGTTGAATACCATATCCACATCCTTTAAACCGAGTTTCTTCGAAGACAGCTCGAGTGGGGGTATCAGCGGCAGACGGGTTGCTTCGTAACCGAGTGCAAGCAAGGAACGATGCACGGCGGCCACAGCATCAAGAACACCGGTAACCGCTTTTTCCTCGCCGGCGGTGTCATAGCGCGATGGAATCGGCTCATTATAGACGATAGCTACACGCGCACGCATTGCGGGTACCTCTCCAGTGCCGCATCAAGCACAGCGCTGATTACTTCTTCGTGATTCCAGCCCATCATTTTAGCCATTATTACCAGGTCGCTGTAACTACCCAGCCCGGGCAGGGGATTTATTTCGATAAAGTAGGGAACCCCTTCGGGGCTGAACCTGAAGTCCACCCGGGCGAAATCCCGGCACCCCAGCGCCTTAAAAATCTTAAGGCTGGATTCCGCTAGTTTTTCCATAGCCGCCGGACCGAGATGGACAGGACACTCATAATCAACCAGATTAAGGTAATCACGCTTTACTTCCAGCGAGTAGATAAAATGCCCGCTTTTCTTTCTGGGTATGACGCGCATCATGCCCACTATTTTGGGTGGCGAGTTGCCGATAATGCCCACCGTAACCTCGTCACCGTCAATGAACTCCTCAACCATCACCGGTTGCCGGTAGCACTCCAGTGTTCTTAATGCTTCTTCCTGCGCCTGTCTAGCGCTGTATGTCAGAGAAGTGAGGCGGATACCTTTACTTGAGCCTTCATACGCCGGCTTGACAATGGCCGGATAGGGAAAATCTTCCCATGATACCTGTCCCAGTTCTTCCTGATTGGCGATTACCAGCCACTTTGGGGTTATAATGCCGTCCGCCGCCACCAGCTTCTTGGTGACAGGTTTATCCAGGCATACCGCCAGGCATTGCGGGTCAGCGCCGGTATAGGGTATATCCAGCATCTCCAGAACGGAAGGCGCCTGGGCCTCCCGGCTGCGGTAGCTGCCTCTGCCCTCGGCGATATTGAAGACAATGTCCACTTTTTCACGCCGGATATTGTCAATAAACTCACTGCCCCCGCCCAGCATGACGACCGTGTGTCCTTTAGCCTCCAGAGCCGCCGATATGATTTCGACTGTTTCCGAGGAGTCGTATTCCTCAAGGGTATCATCGGTGCTGCCCTGCTCCGGCGGCAAGTCTTCTTTAAGATCGTACGACAGCCCTATCCGCATCTACGGCTCCTTCCGTTTCCGTTTTCATCTCGGCGAGCAGACTTCCTAATACCCCGCTAACCGGAACTTCAGTTCTCGTTTCCACATCGGCGGCCTGGGGATTAGGATTACGAAAGCGATAGACATTACCTTCGTAATTCTTGAGCAGCAATTCATCCTCGGTCTGTGACAGTACATAGTTCGGTTGCAGAGGCACTTTGCCGCCGCCATGAACCAAGTCTATTACGAATATAGGTACTGCCAACCCCGACGTATGCCCGCGCATACCTTCGATTATCTTGATGCCGGTCTCCACCGGCGTCCACAGGTGCTCTGTACCCTGCACCTCGTCGCACTGGTAGAGGTAGTAAGGACGCACCTTTATCCTGAGCAGTCCCTGGCAGAGCTTCAGCATAGTCTCGACATCATCATTTACGCCACGCAGGAGAACGGACTGGTTGTTTACCGGGATGCCGCTGCGAAGCAGGTGGTCACACGCCTCGGCCGCTTCCGGCGTTATCTCGCGGGGGTGATTGAAATGGGTGTTGAGCCATATGGGACCATATTTTGATAGCATGGAACATAGCTCATTATCAATACGCTGCGGCAGCACTACAGGGAATCTCGTGCCGATACGAATAATTTCGATATGCCTTATTTCCCTGACCCTTGATATAATACTTTCCAAACGGCGGGTGGAAAGCGTCAGGGGGTCGCCGCCGGATATAATTACGTCTCTGATAACCTCGTTCCGGCGCAAATAGTCCAGCATCCTTTCAATCTCAGCATCGGTGCGTGTCCATGCGCCGTGCCTCCATTCACGCTTACGGGTGCAGTGGCGGCAGAGCATCGGGCAGATATCGGTAAGCACCATCAAGGCTCTATCGGGATAACGATGCACCAGGCCGGGGACCACCGAATCCTCTTTCTCCGCCAGAGGGTCTTCCAGACCCATCGTGCTCATGGTCATCTCCAGGACAGACGGCACCGCCTGTTTCCTGATGGGGTCTTCAGGGTCATCGGGATTGATAAGCGAAAGGTAATAGGGGGTGACTGACAGGGGATAGCGCCTGGTTACCAGTTGTAGTTGCGCCTTTTCTTCGGAGGATAACGTGATGAATTGACTTAAATGCTCGACGCTGGTTATCCGGTTGCGAAAGTGCCACTTCCAGTCTTTCCAAAGACTTTCGGGCACGTCTCTTAATAACCTGTAGCCGTTGACGGCGATGGTACTTGGAGGCTCATCCTCCGGTTTTACAACGGTGCCAAATTTACCAGGAGGTTCCTCTTCTACCTCAATTGTGTTATAACTTTCGACGGAACGCCCTTTGGGTCGGGAAATAGATTGAGTCTTGGTGGCTACAGATGTCGCATTCACTTTACCTTGCTCTTTGCTCCTTCTCTATATTAACTTATTATGATAAAATAATACGTAACCTCTTGTAATAACAATAAATTCCTGTTACAATATTATGGTATTTATATTCCTGAATTAATATTATACACTAAAGATAGTAATTGTCAATAGGTTTCAGGTCACAAATGATATGTATATAACAGAATATTTCAAGATAATTCCAGTAAGGAGGTGTAACCATGCCGGGTTGGAAGTTTCTTACAAATCATGCCCTGATATTATGTTTAATAGCCCAGCAGCCACGAATCACCGCCCGGGAAATTTCCTCGACAATAAACATCACGGAAAAGGCGACGCGTAATATTATCAATGACCTTGAGACGGACGGCTACATCACCAAGAAAAAGGAGGGACGCCGGATAAGATACCGGGTCTATCCCGATCTGCCGCTCCGCCACGAATTGCAGCAGGATAAGGCTATTGGTGCCCTCCTAGAGATTCTCGGCTGGAAGCCCAGAAAAAAGAAAAAGGCGACAGAACCACAGATAAAAAACGATTAGAGACGGTTCATTTTTAAATCTTTACTAATACGGTGATAAGGCATATTACCGTGAATCCACTCAAATTATTCAAACCCAGACCGACTATCTCCGACCGGGAGTTAACTAAAGGACTTCGCTGGTTGACCCTGGAGGGGATGGTCTCTCTGGGTTTCAACAGTATCACGACAAGTGGTTTTCTGGCCGCGTTCGCCCTGGCACTCGGCGCCAATAACCTGCAAATCGGTATTCTGGCCGCCATTCCCTTTATTATGCAAATCGTCCAGTTGCCGTCTATTTGGCTGGTCGAGAAAGTAAGGCGTCGTAAGGCCATCGCCATAATAAGCTGGTTCCCGGCCCAGCTGCTGTGGTTTCTTATCGCACTGATCCCTATTTTTGTTTTCGTTCCCGGCAAGACTGCCATATACCTGCTGCTGACGCTGATGGCGTTCCGGGGGTTGCTGGCTGCCGTATGCAACTCCGCCTGGAATGGCTGGATTCGTGACCTGGTGCCCCAGACGATATTAGGGCAGATATTCTCCAGACGACTGGCAATGGCAACTGCGGCCGGCATGGTCTTCAGCCTGGGTGCTGCCATATTCGTCGATTACTGGCGCGGGCATGTGCCAGGTGGAAGCGAGATACTGGGCTATACCTATGTTCTCCTCTTCGGGGCTTTGTTTCTCGGCCTGGCCAGCCCAACATTTATGTCCCTGATGCCGGAGCCATTGATGCAGCCAGTGCTGGGGCCACAACTCTCTTTATGGCAGAGACTCTCGGCACCGGTGCGGGACAGGAATTTCAGGCAGCTTATACAGTTCCTGTTCTTCTGGGGCTTTGCCTCCAACCTGGCTATACCCTTTTTCGCCGTCTACATGCTGGTACGGCTGGGGTTTCCGCTCTCATGGGTTATCGCCTTAAGCATTCTGAGCCAGCTGTTCAATATATTGTTTCTTCGCGTCTGGGGACGCTTCGTCGATCGTTTCGGCAGCAAGGCGGTCCTTTCACTTTGTGCCTCGCTGTATCTTCTGGTTATTATGGGATGGATTTTTACGACCATGCCGGAGCGCTATTTTATGACGATACCTCTCCTTGTGCTCCTGCACATATTTGCTGGAATTGCCAACGCCGGAGTAACCCTCACCGTGGGAACCATCGCTTTGAAACTAGCTCCGAAAGGTGAAGCGACCTCTTATCTGGCTGGCGCATCTTTAGCTACCAATCTTGGGGCTGGATTGGGGCCCTTATGCGGCGGCCTCCTGGCAGACTTCTTCGTGGTGCGCCAGCTTAATCTTACGTTTACCTGGATTGACCCGGCTACCTCCATTCAGCTTCCGGCACTCAGTATTATCGGCTATGATTTCCTCTTCGCGATAGCTTTTATCATTGGTGTAATTACCCTGGGCACGCTGGCTACTATTCGAGAGGAGGGCGAGGCGAGTCGCGAAGTAATTCTTAAGTCACTCTTCTTCCCGACACGTGAGCAATCCAGACCGGTTAGCTCCGTACCGGCTTATAATCTTCTCAGCAACTTTCCCTTTGGCTATATAAAACGGATACCCATCCCGGGACTTGACGTGGTCTTTGGTGTTACTGCTTACCAGATAGCCGAGATGGCCAGAGTCGCTGCCCTGGCTACAGTGCGCGGTCGCCGGTTAACCAAAAAATTAGCCAAGGCGCTGGAAAATGGCCTGGCTAGCGTCTGGAAAGACAAAGAAGGTGTAGAAATGCATGGCGTTGAGATTACCAGAGAGGTAGCACGTGGAGCCATGCACGTAGCTGACGAGAAACCCCTGTCTATGGAGCAATTGGTAAGTTCGGTAACAACAGGAGTCTTGGAAGCCTCCAGCCATTCTGGTGTAAGCCCGATGAACGGTATTCTGGGAGCCAGTCAGGGTATTATCCAGGGGTCAGCCGAAACGGGGTCTGACCTTGGTGAGGCTACTCACCAGACAATAGAGGCCGTCAGGAAAGTGGCGGCACATATCGGGCTATCCGAAGAAACAGCCGTGGACAAAGCAGCCGAGGGTGCCTTGCAGGCCGCTGAGGCCATCGGGCCGGAAGCAGTTGCTGAGGTAGTTGAGTCTTTGCCTGAAGAGATACTGGCGCTGGATAAAAGAGAGGAAGGGCATGATGAGTAGTGGCTTATTCAGAACGATTGAAAGTCATCCCCATTAGTTATCAGGGTATTAAGCCGAAGGCATACTTAAGCAATTTGAGATAGGTATCTACCTCAGGTATATCCAGAGGCACACAACAATCTCTCCCTCCGCAGCTTTTACTTATGGACAAGATGATTGCAGTTTTGCTGTGGGTAGTTACTATCCTCGTGAGTATCCTAATTATTAAAGCCTTTTGGCCAGCGATTTGGGGTTGATTAGTAACATCCCAAGCAACACCATCTATTATGGTGATACTCTTACTACTATAGATTTTTTGTTTTATGGGGGTTTTACCGCCGGTGTCATTGCGAGCCAGAGGCGAAGCAATCTGCTATAAATAAGTCCACCTTTTGAGATTGCTTCGTCGCTACGCTCCTCACAATGACAGTTGAAGGTGGTGACCTATCCCCCTCTCCCCTTCCCTTGGAGATTGGTGAAGGGAAGGGGGTAAAAATTCTGAGAGGGGCTGTGCCCCTCCCAGTAAGGCTCACCCCACAACCACTCAGTTGTTGAGTCTTTCTTCCCTTCCTACCTAACCCCACCCAAGCAGGATTATGGCACCATGAAAAGGAATGTCAATATGTATGTGTATGTGGCTCTACACTATTAAGTGTGAAAAGGGATAGTTGAAAGCACCCGCTGACCTCTGTAGCCTTAGGGTTAGAGAAACTCAAAAGGTAAGGAGGTCGAAACGGGTGCAAGATGATTGTATCGCAGTAGC